>Ga0208401_100053_pt1 | contig 121458 bp, 104 predicted proteins | sample LakWasM112_LOW13_2_FD_183928 | JGI IMG/M metagenome (GOLD analysis project Ga0208401, IMG submission 183928) | Freshwater sediment methanotrophic microbial communities from Lake Washington under simulated oxygen tension - Sediment Metagenome... | ecosystem: Environmental > Aquatic > Freshwater...
GCTCGCCAAATACAGCGTTTGCGGTTTCTTTGATGGTTTTTGCTTCAGAGGGTGCAATTCTCATGGCTACTCATTTTCTGGTGACTTGCCGCTAGAGCTGGCTACCGGCGATTCTAATTGATCATTGATCGTTGTTCTAATTTGTCAAAATCGCGCCCCGCCCGGCTACAGATGACAATACAGCCGGACGGGGCACGTTGCCCCGTTCGAAACGTTTCGCGGCAGTTAAATGTAGCTGCTTAGCTCGGGCATCACCGAAACGTTAGGGACGAGGTTGCAACCCCCGTCCCGCCTGGGTAGGATTCAGTCCCCTTACAATTTTTTAAAGCAGAGTTACAAAAGTCATTTGTGGGAGCGGCTTTAGCCGCGATTATCGCGGCTAAAGCCGCTCCCACAAATATTGTCTCGCCCAAGGCGACTGAATAGTCCTGTAAGGCTGCTCCGCGTACCATAATTCAAATTTGTGGCGATTGATAAGGTTACGCAGAGCGTACCCTTATATCTTGATTCGGCCATCTTTTGGGGACAAAACCCCCGACTGATCATCGGGAGGATAGCCGGGAAGCCAGTATCCAGTGCCATGGAGGCGAATTCAAATCCATCCAGATGATTGAAAAATGCTCATGGAATCTAATAAAGTAGAACTAACCGAATAAATTATCTAGCGAATCGACAGCCAGGACGCGTTCTACCCAGAGGTCTAACTGATCCTTGTCAGCTGCATTTATTTTTTGTTCCACCCAGTCCGGTACTGCGCCGAATTTGAGATTGAGCAGTTTTAACAGAGTCTTGGCTTCGCCTTTGATTTCGCCTTGAGCTTCTCCTATCGCTTTTCCTCGAGCCTCGCCTCGCAGTTCCCCCTCCTGAATCCAGGTAGGTATACGTTGTGCCAACATAGTCTTTATCTCCACTAAATCGTTGATATTAGTCATCGACTGACCCGAATCGCCGGGTTCTTGCAATACGCGATTGATCCAGACGCTAAAACTGCGCCTTAATCGCGTTTGTTCAGGCGTTGCCAGCCATTCTATCAAATTGGCAATTACTTCGATAATATCTTCCTGAGAAGTATGATTTTCCAGCCTGAAAATGGCGGCGACCAGATTTTTCAAAGGCGTGAGTTCGTTCAGGTCGTAAGCGCCTTCATCAAGTATCAGGTATTTGAGCGACGGCATATAACGCTCCAGGCCGCCCGGCAGCTTGACAATCAGCTCTTTAAGTTCGGTCGCTGCATTCCACCGCTGTTCGCCGTTATACAAAACCACCGGAAATATAGGCGGCAAGCGCTTATCGGCAGTCAGTTGCTTGGTTTTGATTAAGTCCTGATACAGCAAGCCTATGTAAGTCATCAGCCTGACCGCCATATATCGATCAATAGTCGACTGAAACTCAATCAGCAAGTAGACATAAATCCAGCTTTGCCGGCATTTAACACGCCAGATGACATCGTCTTCGCGGCTGCGCAAATCATCGCTGATATAACTGCCGGAAACGATTTCCAGTGTTGTGAAATCGAGTTCGGCAACCCAAGGTTCATGAACGAATCCCTGCAATAAATCGATGACAATTTCCGGTTCCGAAAACAGCAATTTATAGGAATGGTCGTGAACTTGATTCATCGAATGCAGGTTTGATAGTGGCGGGATCAATAAGCAGCACGTCCGGCTTACGGTTGTAGAACTGTATGCTGGGCAGCGGCTTGCTACCGCGAAACGGGCCTGCAACGCTAACTCCCTGGACGACGCCACGGTTTATTGAAATCATTGTGTTATGGTTGCGGTTATTCGCCGCTCAACAAAAAACCTCCCGACACTGGCATTTATCGCAGTAGCGGTAATTTGATATATATTGATTACAGTTGAGCCTTCCGTTGCTGTCGTCAAGGCGCATGTCACTGTCACGGTGTAGTTGACCGTGCTTGCGGAAGTCGTGGGCGTCGCGGGTACTATTAATGGCAGGGTAAATGGGGTGGAACCAACGCAGCTAGAACTCACAACAGCCTGATAAGCTCCCCACTCAATCCCCGATCGCGCCGCCTGATAGGCCATTGCCCCCTCTTCATCCAGCGCGCTGCTTTGGTGCTGCATGGTAGAGACCCGGCCGATAAACACGGCGATACCGCCCAATACCACGATCAGGAAAATAGCCATAATAAGGCTGAATCCGCGCTGTTTCATGTTACGGCACATTCTGGACATGAACCTGATGCAGCAATGTTACGCTGTCGCTGTTGTTGGACAGGGTGAGGCGCATTACCACAAGATCGGCGCGTTGGGTAACACCTGGCGTGTAAACAAAACTGCTGGCGGCGCAGTTGACGCCAGTCGCTAATCTGGCTCTAGTTGCGACATTGAGAGGAGCGACCGCTACATTGTTTGGTTGCGCCGCCTGTCTGGCATAACCGGAATAACGCCACAAGGTATTTCCAATACAAGCGAATGTTACCGGTCCTGAAATGATCTGGAAACGATTGCCGGGCGACTCAAATGGAAACTGCATACCGCCACTAAAACATAGTCTGGTTGCAGACAGAGCACAGGTAGCGATATTGGAAGTCAGCGTCGCCACATTAGTCCCGGCATAAGCGGTAGCGGGTGTAGTGTTGTAGACTACCAGCTCTTCTCCCGCTACAGGAACGGATGGCAATGCGCCGATCACATCGAAACTGGTGTCAGCCTCCACAAAATCAAGGATATCGCCTGTGCAGGCCGCGCTGCAATCCTGTTCCTTGCGATAGCGCCCTCCGGTAGTGGTCGGCAAAAACTCGATAAAACTGCCGCTAACCCGTACGCTGTTAGGCAAAGCAGTACGAAGTTCACGCGCCATGCGACGCAAAGCGGTATCCGCCGCATCGGAAAGTTCGGCGCGGTCGAGCGCCTCGAAATAGCCTTTCAAGGGAGCGGCGAAGCTGGACGCCAACACGGCAAGTATTCCGGTGATGACGATTACCATGACGGCTTCAACCAGAGTGAATCCGGATTGGCTGCGGTTACAGGATAGCATCATCAGGGCTCCCGTGGCGTATAGCGGGTGCGGTAACCTTCAAGCACCACAGTGGTATTAAGCGGGCCGGTGACGGTGACGGTGATCGACAACGAATCGGCATCAGCAATGCCGTTTATTGCCTTATTCACAACGGCCACAACGGCGGTATAACCGTTGAAGCCAAGATTGTTACCGGCAATATCCATGATAGCCCCGGACGCCATGCTGAATCCGTTATAGTCGCTGACATTATCAAAAAAAGGGGCTGCGTAGCGCGTTTCGCTAGCCTCAGGACCAAGCTGACCGAGCACCAATCGACTCTCGTCATTGGCACCGTCAGTTCCCCCGGTACAATTCGCCGCGGCCGTTGCTGTCCTGACATTAGGATCATCGGGATCGCAGATGGTAAACGGCATCAGCTCGATTTCTTCCAGCAACGCTTCTGCAATCGCCAGCGCCTGTTTTTTGACCACCGGATCGGCGGAATGTTGTACGTTGAAATTGATCGAAGCAATAATCCCCGTCATCGCCACGCCAACGATGACTATGAATACAATCAACTCTATCAGCGTTATGCCTCTTTGCCGGGCAGCCTCAGGAAAATTAGCAGGCTGTTTCGTCATGAACATACCCTGTCTCGGGTTCGAGGCAAATTACCCGGCTGACATCCCCGCCGGACACGGTAATGGTTGTCACGGCAGCCACGTCAGGCCTACCAAGCCCATCGAATGTAACGCTGGCGAGTCCGTTTACGGAGACGCCGTTCGGCAAAGGATCGCATTGCTCACCGGTTACTCGCAGTCCGTTTACAGAAGAGCCGTTACAAGGATTAACCGGAAAAGTGATTGCGTGCGTCGTCCGATGAGCAATAGCCAGTTTCTGCGCCAGTCTAAGTGAAGATTTGACTATCTCAGCATAGTCGCTGGCCGCATGACCGGCAAAGTTAAGTCGGGGCGCGGCATAGGCTGTCAGTATGCCCATGATAACAATGATTAAGATCAACTCTATAAATGAAAAGCCGTTGCACTGCTTACTCATGCGACACCGATTCAAGCAATTGTTGCGCCGCTTTGAATTGCGGCCGTTTATGCGCAAGCACCTTGGCTTGCTCAATGGCTTTAGCATGCTCACCTACAAAGTCCAGGCAACGCACGTATTCCATTTGAATAACCTCCGGATACGGTTGCAGACTTTTGGCTTGATTAATCAAGGCCATGATGTCCTGATGTGACGCCGGTTGTTTAAGCATAGTTCCGTATTGGCGATGCAGGGCTGTTTTCTCCAACAAGTTGTTAACTTCAAAAGGGTTAACTTCGAGTCCTTTGCTAAAAATAACATTGCTTTTTTCCAACAGATCGGGCCTGTTCTGGGCAACACCCTGATCCCGCCAAATGACGCCCTCTTTCCAGTAGTAGCTGGCAGTTCGCGATTGCAAAGTCCGCGCAACGCCACTCCAAAGCAAGGCGTGTTGCGCATCTCCGGCCAGTAATCGATACGAACTGTAATTAGCTGCAACCAAGGCAAAAGCCGGCAAGCCCAACCATGCCAGCAAACTAATCACCAGCGCGTTGCCGATAAAACCGGAACGCAAGCCTAAAAAATATTGCATCGACATTTTCGGCAACTGCCAATGAGTTGCGCCCATGTCGATAAGCTGTTGATTGATAACACCCAGATAAGCGCCAAAAACAGCCATCAACACCGGAATATAAAAAGGGTAGTCCACCAACGCATGAGCTAACATGGAAGTAATCGCAGCGGCAGACAGGATAAGCGGCAAGCGTTGCCTGACAATTATCTGCTGACGAAATTTGAATAATTGTCCGTATACCGCAACAATCAGTAATAAAAATAAACCCAAGCCTAACAGGCCGGTTTCCAGTGCAAACTCCAGATAGTCATTGTGAACGAAAATTATGCGTCTATCGAGAAAGGGCGGTACTTTATGAGCTTCAAAATAATAACCGAAATTATAATAACCGATCCCCAACCACAAATGCTCGGCTAGTCCCTTCCAGGCAACCTGATATATTTCCCAACGATCAGAGGTATCACCATACATGAGCGTGGCAAAAACAGCATCCGTGCTCCAACTGGCCAGCCCTAACCAAGCATAAAACTTAAAAAAACCAAAAACAGCAAGGAATCCGACAGCTACTCTGCGGTAGCGTCGCCAATGCGCCACTACTTCTGATTTCCCAATCAAAGTTACCAAAAATAAAACACCGGACAATAAGCCCAAGTAACCGCCACGACTTTGCGTTGCGAGCAGCCCTGCAAACAGCAGCAGCGTCAGCCCGTACACACCGCGCCCGCCACGGCCCAACAGGTAATAACTAAGAACCGGCATCAAACCGAGATTAAGCGCCGTCGCCAAGATATTAGGGGTTGCAAACAGCGCCAGCGCGCGCGCGCTTTTTCTACCCAAAAAACCCCAGCCGGTTAGCCATTGCACCAGCGCCCAAACAGCAATCAGCCCAATAACTGCACAAAATATCTTAAAGCCTGTTTGCGTCAACCAGACAGAGCCGCGCGAGGCTGCAATAAAAGCAATCAACAGTGTAGCGGGAAAATAGATGCCGCCGGCGTAATAGGCGGGATTGAGGTACAACGCATTAATGAGCAGAAGCAGACAAAACCCGACTAATGCAGCATTAATCCATGACAGCGCAAAAGACCGTTCTTGTTGCTGCTTGGCCAATACTACCAATAAACACAGCCCTAACCACCAGAAAAAAAAATCGATGTAGCGAGATGCCTGCAATAAGCAAAGCAATACGCTAATGACAAAAAAGGGCGCGAACGCCCTTTTTAGAATTGAAACGGATTTCAAAAAAATTAGCCACTACAAAGAGCGGTATCAACACTAAACGGAGTTCCGGCGGGAGGATTAGAACCAGCATATGTAGCCGTGAGACTCGGACATGTGCCTGTAAAGGTTACATCAGGCGACGCCAATGCGGTAGAAGTGTTTATAGTTGCCATGTTAGAAGAGGCTCGGGTTTTGGCATAGCTAATTGCAGCCGCCGATTGAAATGCGGCAATCCCTCCAGCTACCACTGCCTGCTTAGCATCAACATCGAGTCCTTGCAATTTAGGTAACGCAGTCGCCGCCAAAATACCCAAGATTACGATAACAACGACCAGTTCGATTAACGTAAAACCGGATTGAGCTTGTCTAAATTGTGTGTTCATAATTATCTCTTTATTATTAATAATACCTTAATTAAGGCCGCAGCCCCATAGTCTTAGAGCCTCAGCTCTGTATGTTAGAATAGCGCAATAAATGAAAATTTACAAATTTTCCCAGCCCCCTGCCCCACAAAATAAATAATACCTGAGCGCGACAAGGACATATAAACTGGCGATCAGGATCAACGCACCGAAAAAACGGTGATAACGGAAAAAGAACCGTTCGATAAAATGATGTTTGCTGTTGATCCAGGACGACGCCTGTTCGGTGTCAATCCAGCGATTGGCCGATGTCTCAATATCGCGCAGCAGGCTGGGTTTGGTCAGCACGATGCCGCCGATTAGCGCTGCAAGCACGCTACCTATCAGCAGCATTGTGACCAAGGCATCCGACAACCACCAGTAGTTCTTCGGTATCAAGGTTGAAATAAATCTGAGGTTGTATCGAAACATAAAAGTGTGCAATGTAAACACAGCCCCGATCAGCACAGCCGCGCCCATCAAGCGATGATGCCGGTAGATAAAAGGCTCTACCCGTCGCCGACGATCAAACTTCACGGCGATTTTTTCAGTGCAAATCCAGCGGGAAATCTGTTGATTCAAGCGCATCAACTGTTCAGGCTTGAGCAGCATTGCTACCCCCACCAGCCCCCCCACAATACTGCCGCCCCAAAAAAACATCAGCGAAGATTGCAGCAAAATCTGATTCAATATGTTCATGATATTAAGTATAAATTCGGGTTTACCCACCACCCAACCCCCTCAGCCATTGCCGAGAGGGTGTAAAGCTAACTAACAGCCTGTCGTGGTAATAATGCTGATAATGGGAGCGGCATTGGCAACAGGTTCGGTATAGGTAAACGAGCAAGTGCTGGAGGAACTGCCGCCACGCACTTGAAAAGTCGCTACCGATCCTGACGAGCTGTAGTCATAGCCCTCTGCCTGCAATTCAGTTTGGCTTGGATTAAACACCGTGGTCAGGCCTGCGGCGGTCAGTATGCCGGTTGTGCCGATTGAGGCAGCCGCGGGATAACCGTTAACCAGGTTAATAATACCGGCCTCGCTACACAGGGTGCCGGCACCGGTAGAGTTGTTATTAGCCGTGCCGCCGCCGGCAGGACATGTCGTGGTATCGGCTCTGCCGTTGCGCGCAAACAAGGTGGCATGGACCATCGCCGAACTTGCTGCAACGCTGCCGCGCGCCGCATTAAGCTTGGCAATGCGGGCATCAAGCTGCAAATTGGTCAACCGCGGCAATGCCACGGCAGCCAAAACGGCCAGAATAACGATGACGACGATCAACTCAATCAGGGTGAAGCCTTTTGCTTTATTCATTTTTTTAATTGCGTTCGCACAGTTTGTTGTTGTCATTAAAGATTTTTACTATGTGCCTAGCGGGTCACGGTTTTAATTCTAGCACTAGTTTGCGCTTTCGCTAAGTTGTAATACTCAGATTTTTCATATTAGTCCGGGTGGATTGCGCTCGACTTAATTACTCAAGCCGTAAATCTATGCCCCCCATCGCTCCCAATGAAGCCCGGTCAAGTTTGACGGTTCCGGTCAATCGATAACGGACTTGACGACCGTCTTTGAAAACGTAAACCAGCCGTTTGGCTTTAGTATCAAAATACCAGACGGATTCAGCCCCCGGCGGTGTTTCCGCATACTCGCCGCTATAGTTTTTCGGCCGTTCATCCACCAGGCGTAACGGATTGGCGTCATCTATCTCGCTACCTACAATCGATAGCCCGTTCGCAGTACGGTGAGCCCACAGCTCGCGTAGTTCCCAGCGCATGTTGGCCACATCGGTTTCCATCATTGACACTTCAACCTGGCTTTGTGCCCGGTTAATGTTAGACAGTACAGTAAGTACCAGTATGGCGATAATGCCGTTGGAGATTGCAAAATTGAAAAGTCTTGAGACTGCAAAATTGAAAATATTTAACGACATGATTATTTATGCATCGTCGCTTTACCAAGATCCCAGATGGGCAGGAAAATACCCAAGGCCAGAATAAGCACAAGTACGCCCAAAAACAAGATCATAATCGGCTCGATTTTGGCACTCAAGGTTTTAATTTCATATTCGACATCGCGCTGATACATATCGGCAATTTCTTCCATTAAATCATCCAATGCGCCCGATTCTTCACCCACAGCAATCATCTGCAATACCAACGGACTAAAAACCCCGGTATTGGTTGCCGTGCGCAGAATGGATTCGCCGCGCTCAACGCCGGCGCGCATTTGTTCCACCTTGTGCGCAATAAAATCGTTATCGACGGTTTGCGCCACCAGATTTAATGTACTCATGATGGGTACGCCGCTTTTACTGGACAGGGCAAAGCTCCTGGCAAAGCGCGCCAAGGTTGCTTTGCTTATAATAGGCCCGGCAATTGGACTTCTTAATTTAAGGCCGTCCCATTGATACCTGCCTTTATCCGATGCGATGTATGAGCGCAACATATATATACTCCCAGCGAAACCTGCCAACAAATAAGGCCACGAGGTCACCATAAAATTAGAACAGTTCAATAAAATGCGCGTCATTAAGGGCAACTCCGCCCCCAAACCTTGAAACACCTTAGCAAATGCCGGAATAACAAATATGTTAATAACGACAATCGCCACGGCCATTGCAGCCATGACAAATGTAGGATAGCGTAAAGCCGCTTTGATCTGCTCACGCATAAATTTTTCAAATTCGATGTGATCAAACAGCCGCATAAATACCTTGTCCAACATTCCTGTAGTTTCGCCGACTCTTACCATACTGACATAAAAACCGTTAAACACTTTCGGGTGCAAGTTGAGCGCGGCGGACAATTCACGACCGCTATCAAGGCTTGCGCGAATCTCGCCTATCACTTTAACAAATGCCTTGTTTTTGGTCGACGACATCAGGCCGCTCAACGCGCTCATGATAGGAATGCCGGCTTTGAGCAACGTATACATCTGCCGGCTGAACATCATAATATCAATCGGTTCGATGCGTTCTTCAAACAGATTGATAGACAGCTTATTCTCGACAGAAGGCGCTGAGGCAGGGAGAATTTCGATCGGCGTAATATTGACACTAAACAGGTGCTTTGCCAGCGCGCTACGGTCAATGGTCTCCAAGACGCCTTTTACCAGCTCGCCGTTGTTGTTACGGCCTTTGTATGAGAAGAAGGGCATGGGAATTAAAGGTTCAAAGTTAAAAAATAACGACAAAAGACAATGGCTACTTCAAAGTATTAAACCATGCCGAGAGCGAAGATAAAAATTTGACGTTGTTCGGAAAAATATTTGTTAATTCAAAGCTCATCTTTCGCTCTTAGCCTTGCACCTTATTTAAATAACTATTCAAACTGATTGCTGATACGCATCGCTTCTGCAACCGTAGTGCGCTTGGCAACAACCATCGCTACCGCATTGCTGCGCAGGGTCTTTCCTGCCATTTGTTGACGTGCCAGTTTGATAAAAACATGGGTATCATGATTATTGGCTGCATCGCTAAGGCTGGTATTCATTTCCAACAGTTCGTAAATACCTACTCGACCTTGATAGCCGGTGCCGTTACATTGGGTGCAGCCCCTGCCCCGAACAAAGCCGTGCTGATCCAGGGTATCGCCCAATTCAAGTTTAAGCCAAGTCTGTTCGAAGGGTTCCGGTATAACCGGCTGAATACAACTCGCGCAAACCACCCGCAACAACCGCTGGGCAATGACGGCCAACAAGGACATGGCGACCATAAAGCGTGGAACGCCCATATCGATTAACCGAATTGGCGAACTGACGGCATCGTTAGTATGCAGCGTCGATAACACTAAATGGCCGGTCATGGCTGCACGCAAGCCAATCTGGGCGGTTTCATGATCGCGCATTTCGCCCACCAAAACGATATCCGGATCCTGACGCAGGGCGGCGCGCAACACCCTGGCGAAGTCGAGATCGATCTTGTCGTTGACTTGCACTTGGTTAATGCCGGGCAAACGGTATTCGACCGGATCTTCCACCGTGATGATTTTGTTGGCAGTGGAGTTGAGTTCGCTGAGGGCGGCATAAAGGGTGGTGGTTTTTCCGCTACCGGTGGGACCGGTAACCAATATCATGCCATCCGGGCGATGCAGCAGCTTGCGAAAACGCGCCAGCATCTCGGGCGGCATCCCCAGTTTTTCCAGAGAAAACCCTTCGGCATTCTGGATCAGCAAACGCATGACCACAGACTCTCCGTAGATAGTCGGCATGGTCGATATACGCACATCGACCGATTGTTGCCGCACTTTAATCTGAAAACGACCGTCCTGCGGTAAACGCTTTTCGGAGATGTCCAGCCCGGCCATAAGCTTAAGTCGCAATACCAGTGCAGTGGAAATTTTCAGGTCGGCTTCAGTTAGCTGGTGCAGTACGCCGTCAACGCGAAAACGGATATACAGCTTATGTTCTTGCGGCTCTATATGAATATCTGAAACCCGCGCCTTTACAGCATCTTCGAATACTGATTTCAGCAGTTTTACAACAGGGGCATCGGCTGCATCGGTCGAAGTCAATAGTAAATTGAGATCAATATCATCATCGCCGGACATATCGCTACGCAATTGCTCGGCCAGATTATCGATTTCATCGGTACGCCGATAGTACTGGTCTATCGCCAGTAGCAAATCCGACTCTCTGACTACGACAGGACGAATGGTTTTTTTCAAAACACGCGTTAACTCATCCAGCCCCATCAAATCGGTAGGGTCCGCCATCGCCAACAAGACATCGAATTCATTATATTCCAGCAGCAAGACACGGAAACGCCGCGCTAACGCCTCGGACAATCGCTTGATAATTTCAGGTTTGTGGGGATATTGTGAAATGTCTAAAAACGGGATTTTTAATTGCTGCGACAGAAAATTAAGCAGTTCCGTTTCAGCAATAAAGTTTAAATTAATCAGGGTTCGCCCCAGTTGCCTCCCGGTTTTCTTTTGCTCGGCGAGTGCCGATACGAGTTGTTCCTGAGTAATAATCTGGTTTTGAACCAGCAGGTCGCCGATACGAATTTTTCTGGTAATGTCCATGGAGTCGTTCTTACTTACTGTAGTCAGCTGTTAATATTGAGTCAAACGCTTGGCGGGCCTATCTGCTCTAAACATTATAGAAGCCGATAAAACCACATCTGAACAGCCTTTTCCCGAAGAGGGAGGGTATTTTGCATCCCTTTTTACCAGTTGCGTTATCTATATTTATCAGGGACGCTTGCTCAGGCTTTACCGACCGCTTCACGGTCTTGGTTGTTTTAATTTAGCACAGTCTAAAACAAATACCGATAACTTCCAGTCAGTTGCCACCATAAAAAAGCCCCGGCTGTTTCAAGAACAACCGGGGCTTTCATTTCACTTAAAGCGACTGAGCTTTAAGGCAGCAAGATTACATCATGCCGCCCATGCCACCCATACCGCCCATGCCGCCCATATCATGGCCGCCATGACCGCCTTTATCTTCGCTAGGCGCATCGGCAATCATTACTTCGGTAGTCAGCATCAAGCCTGCTACAGAAGCTGCATTTTGCAACGCAGTACGGGTTACTTTCGCAGGGTCTAAAATTCCCATTTCGATCATGTCGCCGTATTGGCCGGTTGCAGCGTTGTAACCGAAGTTACCGGTGCCTTTTTGCACTTCGTTGAATACGACTGAAGGCTCGTCGCCGGCATTGGAAACGATTTGACGCAGAGGCTCTTCCATTGCACGACGCAGGATATTGATACCGACTGTTTGGTCGTGGTTAATGCCTTCCAGTTTATCAAGCGCAGAAATAGCGCGAACCAGCGCAGAACCGCCGCCTGCAACAACGCCTTCTTCAACCGCTGCGCGTGTCGAATGCAATGCATCTTCCACGCGGGCTTTCTTTTCTTTCATTTCGATTTCAGTTGCAGCGCCGACTTTAATAACAGCAACACCACCGGCTAATTTAGCCAGACGCTCTTGCAGCTTTTCTTTGTCATAGTCGGAAGTTGCATCGTCAGCTTGTGCGCGAATTTGCGCAACACGGGCTTTGATTTGTTCTTCAGAACCTGCACCATCAATAATCGTGGTGTTTTCTTTGGTGATTTGTACTTTTTTGGCTGTACCCAATTGTGACAATTCAGCTTTTTCCAGGCTCAAACCGACTTCTTCGGAAATAACCACGCCGCCAGTCAGCACCGCGATGTCTTCCAACATGGCTTTGCGACGGTCGCCGAAACCAGGTGCTTTAACCGCAGCCACTTTAACGATGCCGCGAATAGTGTTAACAACCAAAGTTGCCAAGGCTTCGCCTTCAACATCTTCAGCAACGATCAATAAAGGACGACCGGCTTTAGCAACGCCTTCCAACGTTGGCAGCATGTCGCGGATATTGGAGATTTTCTTGTCGTAGATCAGAATCAATGGATCGTCTAATTCGACGCTCATGTTTTCTTGTTTGTTGATGAAGTAAGGCGACAGGTAGCCGCGGTCGAACTGCATACCTTCAACAACGTCCAACTGGTTGTCCAAGCCTGAGCCTTCTTCAACAGTGATGACGCCTTCTTTACCGACCTTTTCCATCGCTTCGGCAATGATTTTGCCGACAGATTCGTCGGAGTTTGCAGAAATAGTGCCTACTTGAGCAATCGCTTTGTTATCTATGCAAGGCGTAGCGGAAGCGACAATCGCGTCAACCGCTTTAGACACGGCTAAATCGATACCGCGTTTTAAGTCCATAGGATTCATGCCCGCTGCAACGGCTTTCAAGCCTTCGTTGACGATAGATTGCGCCAATACGGTTGCAGTCGTAGTGCCGTCACCGGCCACGTCGGAAGTGTGCGAAGCCACTTCTTTAACCATTTGCGCGCCCATGTTTTCGAATTTGTCTTTTAATTCGATTTCTTTGGCAACCGATACACCGTCTTTAGTGATGGTTGGAGCGCCGAAGCTTTTGTCCAGAATCGCGTTACGGCCTTTAGGACCTAAAGTCACCTTTACCGCGTTTGCTAAAATGTTTACGCCGCGCGCCATACGGACACGAGCATCATCACCGAATAATACGTCTTTTGCTGCCATTTTTATTCCTTAAATAATTTGTATGTGAATGTGATTGACGTGTTCAGGCTTAACCTAAAACGCCCATGATGTCTTCTTCACGCATAACGATGAGTTCGTCGCCATCAACTTTAACTTCGTTGCCGGCATATTTGCCAAACAGCACTTTATCGCCGACTTTAACTTCCAAAGCGCGTACGGTGCCATTGTCCAGTTGCTTGCCATTACCTACCGCCAAAACCACGCCTTGGCTTGGTTTTTCAGCTGCAGAACCCGGCAATACGATGCCGCCTGGAGTTGTAGTTTCTTCTTCAACGCGTTTGACTATCACTCTGTCGTGTAACGGACGTATTTTCATCAATATCTCCTAAACATTAAAATTAAAGGTTAAATTCAGTTTTAAATTTTAGCACTCACCAGATAAGAGTGCCAATAATAATCAGTTTTTGCAGTCCACCCCGTTCTTTGGCATCATTAAACCCGTAAGGGTCGGCCTTACCCTAACATCAGCGCAAGGCCGGTCCCTACATTACATCACAGCCACAACTGACTTATGAATGACAACCAACTACTTCGCTATAGCCGCCAAATCATGCTTCCTCAAATCGATATTGAGGGACAACAAAAACTTCTCGCTGCCAGCGTACTGATTGTCGGCGCAGGGGGACTAGGCTCCCCCGCGGCCATTTACCTTGCGGCGGCCGGGGTCGGCAATATCGCCATTTACGATAATGACGTCGTGGACTTATCCAATTTGCAAAGGCAAATTGCTCACCACACCCCCGATATTGGGACGGATAAAGTAATTTCAACCCGCCAAACGCTTAATCAACTAAATCCCGAGGTCCGGATCAGAGCGGTCAAACAAAGACTGGAAGGTGAACGGCTTGAATCTGAAGTAATGCGAGCAGACGTGGTTTTGGACTGTAGCGATAATTTCTCAACGCGCTTTGCGATCAATAAGGCCTGCGTCAAACAGCAAACGCCGCTGGTTTCAGGCGCGGCAATCCGCTTTGAAGGCCAGGTAACGGTGTTTACTCCGGGCAAAAACGACAGCCCGTGCTACAACTGCCTGTATAACAGCGACGGCGAAGATCTGCAAAATTGCGCGACCAACGGGGTCATAGCGCCAATTACCGGCATCGTCGGCAGCATTCAGGCATTGGAAGCAATGAAGCTGATCATGAATATCGGAGAAACTTTAACCGGCCGGTTACTACTGCTGGATGGATTAACGATGGAATGGAATACGATGAAACTGAGGAAAAACCCTAACTGCCCGACCTGCGGCGAGTGATAGAGAAGCCTCCAGGGGGTGCGATTCACCTGGAGGCTCATCAACAAACATATTATTACTTTTTAGCAAACTTATCCTTAACGAACTTAATCGCTTTTTCGGCAAAATCGTTTACCGCCGACGGACTATCACCATGCGGCTCAATTTCACCGAAGGGTTTGTCCCCGGCTTTGGTAAACCTGTAAATAAAATAGCCTAACGGTGCAAATGCAAACGCCGCAATAAGTATCATAACTACAAACAGTTCAGTAACTCCACCCATGACCCCTCCTCATCTTTGTTATATGTGTATTATTATTTTTAGGTGAAATCGGATAATACTCTCTTCCAGGCTAAAAAACATCTTACTCATAAGGCCGCCAAAAACCTGCCGCAATGCTACTGAAAGTAACGGTTTTTCCAAGCATGCCTTATCAAACCAAGCAGGACAAAGCCATGTTGCTTATTTAAGTTAGACCTTCCAGGTTTTAAAAACCTGGAAGGTCTGTTTGATGACATCCCGCAGATACTTATGTGTAAGCGCGTGGTAAGCTTAAAAGAAAGAATTCTTAATGCCAACCGCCGTATTGCGCGGTTGGATCGCCGCGCCAACCGGTTGTGGTTTTATTGGCATCGGGAGTATGTATAGTGTCTGCCGCCGCGCGGGTCATATTGGCATGAGTATAGCCGCCCATCGCTTTTGCCGCTTTAGCTATCGCCGTGGTTGATGGATTAATCTCATATCGGGTAATCGTGTCATGAATGACGGCGGCGACTAATTTCTCCGCGCCCGGCTCGGAAGCAAACGTCAACAAAATCGGTAAAACCGTATTGGCTGGAACATCCACGCGGTAATGCCCATTGTCCACAACCGCATGAGCGATTGAATGACCGTTTTCATCGGTCGCTTCGACCATGCCGGTTTTAATCAAGCCCTTGTCATTGCTGACCACGCCTTCCAAAACAGTCGCTTGAGCATATTTTTTTACTACGGACAGGCTCGCTTTTGCAGTTTTTTTCTCTTGCTCGCAGCCGGTGATTGCAAAACCGTTCAAGACCAGCAGTGCCGCCAATAAAATTGCGCGCTTCATAAATCCTCCTACTCATTCATCGTGTTGTCGCTACAAAGTATACTGGATTATCGCGCTCATGCTATCCCGGCAAAGCCGCTTTAAAACTCTTCCCAGTCGTCGGAAGCGGCCGGCGCCAGCGGTTTTTTATGCTGGGCTGCGGGTAGCGTCAAATGCGGAATAAACCGGTAAGCGCCGGCCGCGCTGTCATCCACCTTAAAACTGCTCACCGTGACTACCAGGTTTTGCGCTTGCTCTTCCAACGATTCCGCCGCGGCCGCGGCTTGCTCGACCAAGGCGGCATTTTGCTGAGTTACATCATCCATTTGGGCGATAGCCAGATTAACTTGTTCAATGCCGGAACTTTGTTCAGCCGAAGCGGCGGTAATTTCGGCCATCATATCGGTCACGCCACGGATGGAGGCGACAATTTCCTCCATAGTCAGCCCTGCCTGGCTAACCAACTTACTGCCTTCCGAGACCCTGTTGACCGAATCGCTAATCAAGTCTTTAATTTCTCCGGCAGCCGTTGCCGCGCGTTGCGCAAGGTTGCGTACTTCCACCGCCACCACGGCAAATCCCCGACCTTGTTCGCCGGCGCGGGCCGCTTCTACCGCAGCATTAAGCGCGAGAATGTTAGTCTGGAACGCAATATCGTCGATCACCGAGATAATATCCCCGATTTTGCGCGACGACTCATTGATCTCATCCATGGTCACAACAACTTGACCGACCACAGCAACGCCTTTGCCCGCGATGTCGGATGCGTCAACGGCGAGCCGGTCAGCCTGCCGGGCGTTTGCTGCATTATGCTGCACGGCGGAGATCAACTCTTCCATGCTGGCTGCAGTTTGCTCCAGACTGGCCGCTTGCTGTTCGGTGCGATGCGACAGATCATTATTGCCTGAAGCGATTTCTTTAGTTCCGGTGTTAATACTGTCTGTGGCATCCTTGATTTGACTGATAATATCTTTAAGCTTTTCGACCGTGGTATTGGAGTCATTTTTAAGCCTGCCAAAGATGCCGGAATAGTCGTTGTCGATGGTTTCGGTCAAATCGCCGCGAGACAACGCGCCCAGCACCCGCACGACTTCATTGAGGCTGGTTTCGCTGGTTTGCATGAGCTGGTTAATATCGACGCCCAAATGACGTAAAAAACCTTCCTTGCCGTCCAGGTCGAAACGCATGCTGAAATCGCCTCTGGCCGCAGCTTCCACAATGATGGCGACTTCATTCTCCGCGATGACCTCGTCGGTGCGGTCATGCCATTCCGCCACCGTGCCCAGCCGTTGACCTTGCTCGTTGATTACCGGATTGGCGATCACTACCATCGAACGGCCGCCCACCATCACCGCCGCCTCATAGTTGCCGGTTAAAGAACTGAGTATTTTTGCCTGAAGCGCAGGATTTTGGTGAAAATCATCCATATTCGCGCCAACCAAATTATCCGCCGAGAACTTTGATAATTGCCGGCTGGTTCCCATGTCGGCCTTGCCGAGCATAGTGAGCACTTCTTGATTAACGTAAATAATGTTGCGGTCGTTATCGGCAATCATGACCCCGGTACTGACGTTGTCCAGCGCAATTTTGACCCGTAGGGTTTCGTCCGCCGCTTTGCGCTCTGCCGTTATGCGCGCCAGCAATTGTTGTTGCATGTGCTTCATGCCATACAGCAAACTGCTGGTATCTTTCTCGTTAACCTGAATATCCCGCGTTAAATTGCCTTCGGCAATTTCCATTGCAATTCCTTTCGCAAAATAAGGATCAATGCCCAAGCGCTTGTCCAGATAACGTGTTAAGTAGAGGGCGATGCCTAATCCCAAGCTGATACCGATAGAAGATATGACCAACATGATCATTGACGCGTGCCTGGTTGATTCGGTGATGGCGTGGGCGTTATTTTTTGCGTCGTTCACCCCCTGATTTTTAATCCGATTCAACTGTGTCCGTAAATTCTTCGCCAATTTATTAAAATCTTTCATGACTGAATTACCGGCCTCGACGCCCTCGGTCGCGTAAACCGTGGTCATGCGCTGGCCTTCGCTGTAATACCAGTCAAAAGCGGTTTCAAGCGCAGCTAATTCGGTCATTCTTACGACCGGCGAAGCGACGTTATTTAGCGTTGCGACATGGCCGTTCTTAACAGCGGCCAATTCTGTTGTTATTTGTGCTGCGTTTTCACCGGCCAAGCGCTCGCGGAACTGCGCAATGCCCTGTTTAAAATCTTCGGCCGCCCGCTGCGCATCCTGGAAACTGTCAGGATCCTGGCTGATTGACGCTTGGGTCAGAAGTTGTTGCACTTGCACGGTATAAACCGCCATTCGCTCTGCCAGCAGCGCATTGGGCAGAAAAGTGTCGTCCACTTTTGCTACGTCGCGCTGAGTCTGCGAAAAATTAAACAAACCGACTGCAACAATGCCTGCCATTAAACCGATGACGGCAAGAAAACCAAGCAGTATGCGAACTTTGAAACTGATGTAACCAAACATTTTAAGAGCCTTTGTAGTTGTTATTCCCCCGTTCCCAGCTTTCGACACTGGTTTTCTTTATAGACAGGCATCTAAGTGCCTCGTCATATCTGTCGGAATGACGCGCTTTAGAATACCTGTTTATAACGATAAGGGTTTCGGAAGCAGCCGAGACTGTGAAAGTATTCGCTTTAGAACAAAATCAAAGCGTTCACCGCAAAGACACAAAGTTTTCAATACATTGAATCAAACAATTATTTTTCTCCATGCTCTTCGCGCCTTCGTGGTGAATATACTCTTAATCTGATTGGAATAATTCTTTCACAGTCTCAGGCGGTTATCTGTTTTTAAGCGTTAATTAACGGCATGCAGCTTTGCAACTGATTTATGCGTAAAGGATTGCTGAAGGCTTTCCCGTTTTTTTGTTGCTACGCGATGGTTAATAAAGAAACTGTTCCCGTCGATTTTTTTAGCCTGTTTTTTGGCTTCGGCCGCCAAATCGGCTATATCGACATGAGAGTGGCACTGGCAGGTTGAATCCGAATCCACCAGCCCGACTGACAGGCTTATCAAAGGAAAAAAACATTTTTCTCCCGCTCTGTTGTCAGTATAAATACCGCCGGTTTTTATATCATCCTCTTTGTAATAGTGCGGAACGGCTTTTTTAAAGTCGTTCAAAATATTTTCACAGCACTGTAACCAGTCATTACCGGTAAAAATAACGATAAAGTCATCCCCGCCGATATGACCGACCAGACCGCTCTCGGCGGAAATGTGCTGGGTCAGCGTATTGGCAACGGCTTTAATAATATCGTCGCCCGCACTGTAGCCGTAAACGTCGTTAAAGGGTTTGAAGTGATCCAGATCGAAATAACCGAAACTAAAGGGTACGTTGCTTGCCAACAATTGATCGATCTGGTCATTGATCGGGACGCTACCCGGCAATAAGGTCAATGGATTAGCGTGTTTGGCATTGTGGATTTGCTGGCGGGTGATTTCTTCAAGCAATTTCAGTATCGTCCCTATGCCTGCATATTCCCCGTCATTGGTAATGATAAAAGCCTGATCGTCGCGCATGGTTGATGTCAGTTGTTTACTGACTGATTCTATGGCGGTGTTTTGATCGAAACTTAACGGCGCTTTCTCGATGAAGGTTTTGATCGGTTTCTTTCCATACAGCTCAATGCCGTAGCGACTTGAAAACAGCTTGAATAGAAAATGGTCGCGAAAAATAATGCCTGCCGCGACATTGTTATCAACCAACGGCAGAATGGTTAAGTCGCTATCATGATGGAATAAATTCATGACTTCGCCGATAGTGGTTTCCGATGAAACAGGCGTTATAAATTTAGCGATATGCACCGCTTTGGTCGCATTAAATTGATGGGTTTGGGGACTGATGATAAACAATGACTTGTCGACTTTTTCCAAAGGAACGGCCGTCGGCCGGGCAAAGTAATAGCCTTGCGCATGAGTAATGCCAAGCTGCTCCACCACTTTAAATTCATCTTCTGTTTCGATGCCTTCAGCAATAACATTGCAGTTAAGGGAGCTGGCAATATTTTGAATGGAGCGAACAAAGTTAAGTTTGATCGGATCGCTATGGATGCCTTGTATAAAGTGCATGTCTATTTTTACGTATTCAGGCTGCAATTCCGACCAGAGCCTTAAACCTGAATAACCTGCGCCTAGGTCGTCAATGGCTATTTCAAACCCCATCTTCCTATAATGGATGATTGCTTCACGCATTAATTGAAAATCGTCAGTAGGCTGATGTTCCGTCAACTCGATAACCACAGAACGGGGATCGACGCCGAATTGACCCAGAAGCTTCAGCGTTTCTCCTTTTTTAAAATCCGGTTGCAACAGTACGGCCGGACTTACGTTAATAAACAGCTTCTCCTTAACATTCAAATCAGCATAGCGTTTTATAGTGACTTCCCGGCAGATGTATTCGAGTTTTGTACTTAAATCGAAACGTTCGGCCGTGTCGAACAAATTAAACGGACTGTGCAGCGGACTATCGGAAGGACCGCGGATTAAAGCCTCGTAACCCATGATTTTCTTTTTAGATAAAGAGACAATAGGCTGAAAATGAGGCGTCAATTGCTTGCCCTGAAGAATTTTTGTTAGTTCATCGTATAAGATTGACATGGAATAGTCCGGCTAATCGCAAAGGTATTTGATCAGAATATGACAAAATCATTACAGTAATGCGACAACCTTATTACAGTAATATGACAGAATGAAAAATATCGACATTACTTGTCATATAGACTGTCGGTTGCATTGTGCAATTCAACCTATACCGGCTATCGGTGACTTAAAGGAGGCCAGGTCGGCAATATTGATTGTCAGCACAGGTGAAAAAATAATTTGGGATAAGAGGCTTTTTGAACGGATAAACTAAAGCGTTTTCTCCCAGGCGGTTGTCCGAAAATCCACGTTTAACTCATCGTCTACTCTCTAGAGCGCCAATCGCCCGGCGTCAGGATAGTTGGCGGAACGTGCTGCCCATACCGGTATCGGCTATAAATCGACTGTCATTTGGATTTACCGGCAAACTCCTTCTTAATCTTGGTAAATTGCAACAGCTGGGCTTCAACCTGAGCGTTAAAGGATTCCGGCTGATAAGCGCCCTGCTCGTTGATAATGCCGGCCTCCATTCCGGTCAGCAATTCAATTGCGTCATCTACGGTTGAGACTGCATAAATATTGAATTGGCCTGATTGAGCGGCATGCACCACATCCCAGCGCAGCATCAAATGTTTGATATTCGTGGCGGGAATGATGACGCCTTGAGTGCCGGTTAATCCTTTTTTGACGCACACATCGAAAAACCCTTCAATTTTTTCATTAACCCCGCCTATCGGCTGGACGTTGCCCAGTTGATTGACCGATCCGGTAATTGCCAAATCCTGCCGCAACGGAATCTGGGCAAGCGACGATAAAATAACGCACAGTTCGGCCAGAGAAGCGCTGTCGCCTTCAATGCGACCGTAGGATTGTTCAAATACCAGACTGGCGGCGATCGAGAACGGCGCTTTCCGGGAATACCGGGCGGCGATAAAACTCGACAATATCAGCACGCCTTTTGAATGAATGGAGCCGCCTAATTCGGTTTCACGTTCAATATCCACCACTTTTCCGGCGCCTAAACGAGTAGTTGCAGTGATCCGGGAAGGTTGTCCAAAACTAAATTCACCTAGCTGCAATACCGAAAGACCGTTGACCTGCCCGGTAACCTTACCTTCAATGTCAATTAATACCGTGCCTCGGTGTATATTCTCATACAGTTTTTCCCTGATCTTATCCAGCCGGTGGGTTTTATGATCAATGGCCTGCTGCACATCGCTGTTGGTAATATGCGCGTGACCGTTACTATCCGCCCAATAGTCGGATTCCGTTAACAAGTCCTTAATGCTGCGCAGATGGGTGAGCAGTTTTTCAGCATCGCCGACCATTCTGGAGCTCTGTTCGATAACCCTGGCAACTGCGTTTTGACTCAGGGGACGTAACTTCTCGCGGCGGGCGATAGTCGCCAGCAAGCGGGCGTAGTCATGATCGTTGTCTTCTCTGGACACCGATTGGTCAAAATCGGCTGCTATTTTAAAAAGATCGTGAAACTCCGGGTCGTATTCGCACAGTAAATAATAAATCAGCGGTTCGCCCATCAGGATGAGTTTTATATTAAGCGGTATGGGTTCCGGTTCCAGCGATGTAGCGCTGATCAGACTGAGCGCCCGTTCCAACGATTCGATACGAATTTCGCCGGATTGCAATGTTCTTTTCAGCGTATCCCAGGCATAGGGCTGAAACAGCAGCTTTCGAGCATCGATAATCAGGTAGCCGCCATTAGCTTTATGCAATGCGCCGGGTTTGATCATGGTGAAATCGGTCACTAACGAGCCCATGTAAGCCTGATGATCGATACGGCCGACCAGATTACTATAATTCGGATGATCTTCGTAAATAACCGGGGCCGCTTTCTTGCCGCTAAAATCCACCATCAGATTCACGCAATAACGTTTAAGCGGATTAGATTCCTGCGCTAACTCCATAAACGGCAAGATTTTTTCGCTGTGCGGAAGAAAATCCAGTACATGTTCGATAATATCTTTTTGAACATCGTTCAGGTAACTGAGGACAGCTTCCTGTTTGGCGTATTTTTCAATCAGGTCATCTATGGAATGGTTGACCGCTTGCTCGGCAACTTCGCGGTTAAGCGCTTGCAGTTTGCGCTTGGCTTCCTTGCGCCAAATGGGAAAGTTTTTCAGCAGTTTTGCCAAGCGTTCCTGCAAGTCGAAAATGGTTTTTTGTATTTCATGCTGCTTGTCTTTATCAAACTTATTAAACTGCTCGGGACTGATAATTTCGTTATTTTCATTGGCGGGCGAAAAGGCGTAACCGGTCGCGGTTTCCGTGAGGATAATATGCGCATTGGCCGCCTCTTCGCGTAACTGACTGAGTTCGTTTATTTCCCGTTGCCGCGATTCGCTTTCAAGCTCACCGGTTCTGGATCGGTATTCATCACCGTCAAACGCCGCCGGTATGGCAATACTCAACTCGTCAATCAGCTGCGCCATATCGTGCTTGAACATCTTGCCTTGTCCGGGCATGAATTGAATAGCCGTCGGTTTGGCAGGCTGACTGAAATTGTTTACATAGCACCAATCCGAAGGAATGCATTGCCGACTCGCTTCGTGTTCGACCAACTGCCGTACGGTAGTCAGTTTACCGGTGCCGGAAGGCGCCATTGCGAAGATGTTGTACCCGTTTTTATGCATGTGGATGCCCAATTTAACGGCTTCCACAGCGCGTTGCTGTCCCACGGCAATATCAATATCTTCAAGCTCCTCGGTAGAGCTAAACTTTAATTGTTCGACATTACATGGTTTATAGAGTTGCGAAGGATCCAACGGTGTATTTTTCATGGCTTATATACTCTGCGAGGAAAACTCGGTTTATTAATTAGGTAACGTTAAATAAACGCCACCTGCGCTTGGTGCAAAAAAATATACCGTGTAGCAATGGTTATACTGTATTTTTAATTAATAATTTTATTGATAAAAAAATAACTATAAAAATTTTATATTTTAATATAGCCGCTATTTAACCCTATTTCCATAATATTATTAACCTAAGTATTAGCACCTACCTGATTGAGAAAACGCCGCTGTATTGTTGATTCTACATGACCGACTTTCGGCTCAATTAAATTTAGCACGTTAGCCTGGTTTACCTGCCAATGCCTAAAAACACCAAGTTATATCGGTAAAAAGCTCATTCATCACAGTGTGTTTTTAAAATTGCATCGAAACTAGGTATTTACACTAATATTTTTATTCTCAATTTTTTGTTTCAATGTTTCCAGCCGATTTTTCTATGCAGTCAAAAAGCTTTATGTGAATCCGGCAACTTAGCTATGAGTGAGGTGACAAGTGAGCACGCCCATCCAAGACGCTGAATTAAACATAGAAGGGTCTTTTACACCTGTAAATCTCCCCGACTGTTACACAAAAATTGCTGAACTTGCCTTTTACAAGGCGGAAAACAGAGGTTTTGAACCAGGCCATGAATTTGACGACTGGATCGAGGCAGAACGGGAATTTAAAGAAATGATTGTTAAAAATATCCCTCACTAACCTCTGATATATTAAATTTTTATATTACTGGAGATGTCATGCTAATTACTTAACAAGATAAAAATATATACGGGGTTAACTGTCGGGTTGATAGCTGCCATTTACAAAAGAATTAAAATTAAGTAACGCATGTATTACTTAATAAAAATCAAATTTATTATTTAGGATTATTAATTATGTCTACACAAACAAATACCGGCACAGTTAAATGGTTTAACGCCAGCAAAGGCTTCGGCTTTATCGAACAGGAAAAGGGCCCCGATGTTTTTGTGCATTACAGTAATATAAGCAGCACAGGGTTTAAGTCATTAAGCGACGGGCAAAAAGTAAAATTCAATGTAACGCAGGGAAAAAAAGGCCCGCAAGCCGAAGATTTAATTGTCATCTGATACTGCAACAGGCCGTTCATTCCCGTATTTAACCGCAATAAGGTGACTAACATGCAAATCCCATTACAAATCACTTTCCATGGGATACCTCATTCTGATGCTGTAGAGGCTAAAATCCGTGAAAAAGCCGGCAAGCTGGATAGATTTCATTCGCATATTATGGGTTGCCGGGTTGCGGTGGAAGCAGAGCACCATCGCCATCATCAAGGCAATCAATACCATATTCGCATTGATATCACTACGCCGCGCAAAGAATTGGTCATTAGCCGGGAGCATCACGACAAAAAAGCTTATGAAGATATTTATGTCGCCATACGTGACGCTTTTAACGCGGCAGCAAGGCAGTTGGAAGATTACGCACGGATTCAGCAAGGTAAGGTTAAAACGCATGCCTTGCAAAGCGCCGGCACCGTAATCCGCATGTTGCCGGAAAAAGATCACGGCTTTATCGAGGCTGAAGACGGGCATGAAATATATTTCCACCGCAACAGCGTGACAGGAAGCGGCTTTGATACCTTACACGTTGGCGATGAAATCCGTTATATTGAAGAAACCGACGACCTCGGCCCGCAAGCCAGTATTGTTTACCCCTAAAATATACTGGCTTTAACCATCGATATAGCGGTCATTATAATTGAATAATAATCCCGGCAGGACTTTATTTTATTCTAAATCTTTAAAGTCATGCCGGGTTATTTCAACTTTGGCTCGATAGGTTTCTGCATCGCCGTAATCAATAAATTTCTGATAACGGCTATGTAAACTTTTAATACGCCTGGCATGTTTTATTGGGCACCAAAACTGTTCCGTTCGCCCGGCTATTTCCTGCATATAACCGAATAAGCCATTGACATAACTGCAATATCCGCAATTAATCTTTTCTATGATATTAAGGTAATGAAGATATTGCCTATCGAAAACAATATAATCCTGTCGCTTTACTTTAGGAATACCGTAAATAGGAAAACATATTTCCTGATATGCACTGATAGTTATATCCATTAATGCGACGGGTACAATACATATCCATATAAAGGGGACGCTAAGGATATGTTTTATTTTTGCGCCGGTTATATAAATAAATAATTTCCTAGCATATTCTTTATGCCGGATACTAATTTTTTCTTGAAAATGAATACGTCGTTTAATAATTTCATAGGAAGATGCTTCCTGTTGTTTCTGCAATTCATCGACCAGCTCATCTTCCAAATCTTTTATTTTATCCAGTAATACGTCAAGGCGTGTGGGCATAATTAATTCCTATTAAAATAAGCGGCGAGCAATGCGAAATACTTTATAAAAAATAAAATAACTAACGCTTACATTTAAACATATTACCGCCAATATAAATCATTTATTTCACAATTTATTACAGCGTTTTTAAATTCGGTTAATTATTAAAATAGCTACATAAAAGTAACAGGGAGGTACGCTTTTTTATGCCGCCGAATCCCGGATAATCGATTTTTTTTAAGGTATTGTGCCGACCTGACCAAAGAAAATGGGTTGGTTAGTGAAAAATAATGCTGCTGCCCCTCAGCCGATTTACAAGATAATTTCCCGCAACACCGAGGTAGCATAGCTCCCCGCCGGCAAGGTAAAACCAAGCTCCAGCGTTACGCCATCAATAAACTGCCAGCGTAAATCCTGCACGTTAACCCTTAATGCGCGCCTGTCCCGATCTACAGCGCCCGCTATCAAGCCCTGAGCCAATAGCGGGTGTGCGTCGATAACGGCTTGCTCAATATCCAGCGCATCGGCAGACACATCGGCGTGTCCCCTGCCCCATAATACGCCGGTAGGATGAATGTCTTTGACCGCCAGCCGACGAATGATTTCAGCGTCAGGCTGCTCCGATTGAAAGCAACTGTGCGACAGATCGAATTGGTAAGTATCGCCTGCAACCGGCTGGTTCCAGTTATTTTGCCTTACCCGCTCAGCCAAAACCAGGTTGAACAGGTACGACCTGGCCGCCGACAAATAAATGCTGCGTTGCTCCCGTCCCACTTTTGCGCCCTCAAACATTGCCAGGGCTTTGCTGACATTTTGACCTTCGTTGCCGAAACGCTGCGAGCCGAAATAATTGGCGATACCGTTGGCTTTAATCGATTCCAACTGCTGAATGGTTTTGGCTTGATCGCCCTGCCAATCTCGAATAATCAGCTTAAAGCTGTTGCCTGACAACACGCCGCGCTTGAGTTTTCTGGCATGCCGCACGGAGTGCAACACCTTCATGCTGTCCGATTCGAACTGCGCCCAGTCAGGATCGGCTTTGCCCGGCAACCAGACGCTGAACCATTGAGTGGTGACCGCGTAGCGGTCTTTTAGCCCGGCGAAACTGACATCGCGTTGCCGGACATTGGCGAACCTGGACAACTGCCTGGCGACATATTCGGTATTTTCGCCTTTCTTTTCGATTTGCAAGAAGGCGTGTTCGCCCGCGCCTGACGGCTCAAAAGACAGATTTTCTTTAACAATAAAATCTTCGGGTAAGCTGCGGATTTTGCCGGAACCGGAAGGTTGACCATAAACGTAAGGCCAGACGGGGATTTCAATATTTTGCATAAAGGTAGGTTCTCTCGTTCCCAAGCTCCAGCTTGGGAATGCAGTCTTGGAAGCTCCAGCTTCCTGACTCGTGAAGCTGGAGCTTCGTTAACTGGGTTCCCAAGCCGGAGCTTGGGAACCAGAGCAAGAAAAAAGCATAGATTGAAAGAAATTATTTTTCGATTAGGACTATCGCCTGTACCGCAATCCCTTCTTTACGTCCCTCAAAACCCAGCTTTTCGGTGGTGGTTGCTTTGACGTTAATGCAATCGACATCCACATGCAAATCATCGGCGATGTTGCGACACATCGCATCCGTGTGCGGCGACATCTTCGGCGCTTGGGCAATGATGGTTATGTCTGCATTGATCAGCCGATAACCTTTTTCCTGCACAATCTTGTAAACATGGCGTAATAAAACCCGGCTGTCGGCGCCTTTAAACTCAGGATCGGTATCGGGGAAATGCTTGCCGATGTCGCCCAAGGCCGCCGCACCCAATATCGCATCGCATAAAGCATGCAACACCACGTCGCCGTCGGAATGCGCTTCCAGGCCTTGTTCGTAAGGTATTTTTACCCCGCCTAGTATTACTTCGCCGCCGTCTTTAAAGCGGTGTACATCGTAACCTTGACCTACTCTAATCATCATTATTTCCTATGAAATTGTGCTAATGCCGTCATTCGTTCGCGGGCATGGCCCGTTCCTACAATCATTGTTGCTCCATATAAAATTGCGCCAGCGCCAGGTCTTCCGGGCGGGTGATTTTGATGTTGTCGGGACGGCCTTCGACGATTTTCGGCTGCAAACCTTGTAATTCAAGGGCGCTGGCATCGTCCGTGATAGCGGGGTTGCCCTGTGCCTGCTCCAGTGCGCTTTTTAACATGCCGTAACGGAACATCTGCGGCGTCAATGCCCGCCAAATATGGCTTCTATCCAGCGTTCCGGTAATATGCTTACCTTGCACCTGTTTTAAGGTGTCGGGCGATGCCAAGGCCAGAATGCCACCCACGTCATCGTTAACTAGCGAGTCGATCAGGTGGTGAATATCGGTCGCGGTAATGCAGGGTCTGGCCGCATCATGCACCAATACCCAGTCGTCATCGGATGCTTGCTCCTTGATGGTCTTTAACCCGGAAAGCACAGAATCGGCCCGCTCTTTTCCTCCGGGAGCGGTAATGATGTTTTGATGTTGTGATACGGCCAGATCAGGCCAGTAAGGATCTTCTTCGGAAACCGCAACAGCGATGGCGGCAAAAACATCGGCCTGCAACAAGCGCAGCAAGGTATGTTCGATGACCGTTTTCCCGGCGAGTTCCAGATATTGCTTAGGCCGGTCGGCCTGCATGCGTTTGCCGACACCGGCAGCGGGCACGATAGCCCAGAATTTTATTGAATGGGTCATGGATAAAAAAGGCGAAGGGCTAAAGGCGAAAGACGAAAGGCTGGTGTTCTTTTCACCCTTAGCCTTTCGTCTTTCGCCTTATTCAAGCACATGAAAAAACGTTTCATCTTCCTTAATCATCCCTAATTCATCCCTGGCCCGTTCCTCAATCGCTTCCTGCCCTTTTCTTAAATCAAGCACTTCAGCGTAAAGCGCTTCATTACGCTGTCTTTTTTCCTCTGCCTGTTTTTTCAAGTCATTAAGGCGCTGTTGATAGGCATCGATCTCTGCAATACTGCCGTCGCCAACCCATATCCTATATTGGAAATGGACAATTAACAGGATGATGATTGCAATGATGATTTTCATAGATGAGACTAAAGGCTAAAGGCGAAGAACGAAGGGTTCATGGATTTTTCGCCTTTCGTCCTTCGCCTTTCGCCTGCTTTTTTACAACATTTTGAACGCGCTACGGCCTGCGTAAACCGCTAACTCGCCTAATTCTTCTTCAATTTTCATCAGGCGGTTGTATTTGGCGACGCGGTCGGAACGGCTTAAGGAACCGGTCTTGATTTGTCCTGTGCCTGTCGCAACGGCTAAATCAGCAATCGTAGTGTCTTCAGTCTCGCCTGAACGATGCGATACAACAGCGGTATAACCTGCTGCATGTGCGGTATTAATCGCTTCCAACGTCTCGGTCAAAGTACCGATTTGGTTTACTTTAATCAGGATTGAGTTGGCAATGCCTTTTTCAATGCCTTCTTTTAAAGTAGCGGGGTTAGTCACGAATAAGTCGTCTCCGACCAATTGAACTCTGTTGCCCAATTTTTCGGTTTGATCTTTCCAGCCGGTCCAGTCGTTTTGATCCAGGCCGTCTTCGATAGAAATAATCGGATATTTATTGACCCATTCAACGAAGAAATCATTCATTTCAACTGAATTGAAGCTTCTGCCTTCTGCCGATAATTCGTAACGGCCGTCTTTGTAGTATTCTGAGCTGGCTGCGTCCATGCCTAGGAAAATATCGACACCGGCTTTGTAACCGGCTTTTTCAATCGCTTCCAGAATAACTTCAATGGCTTCTTCGTTAGAAGACAAGTTAGGAGCAAAACCGCCCTCATCGCCCACTGTCGTTGCCAAACCTTTCGCTTTTAACACTTTGCTCAGGTTATGGAAAACTTCCGCTCCGTAACGGATCGCTTCACGGAAAGTCGGCGCGCCGACAGGCAGGATCATGAATTCTTGCAGGTCAACGCTGTTGTCCGCATGTGAGCCGCCGTTGATGATGTTCATCATCGGTACCGGCATGACGAATTTGCCGCTGGTGTTCAGGTGACGGTATAAAGGCACGCCCGCTTCTTTAGCCGCCGCATGAGCTGCCGCCATTGATACCGCTAAAATAGCATTAGCGCCTAAACGGCCTTTGTTTTCAGTGCCGTCCAGCGCGATCATTTTTTTGTCGATGCCTGCTTGGTCGGCAACGTCCATACCAACGATTGCAGCACGGATTTCGGTATTAACGTTGTTAACCGCTGTTAATACGCCCTTGCCCAAATAACGGCCTTTATCGTTGTCACGCAATTCTATCGCTTCGCGCTCACCGGTCGATGCGCCGGATGGCACCATCGCGCTGCCGATCACGCCGGACGCCAAAATCACGTCCGCTTCCAGAGTCGGGTTGCCGCGTGAATCTAAAATTTCTCTTGCACGAATATCTACTATTGCCGTCATTATGTTTCCTTATTTAGAGAGTTGTTTCGATCAGGCCGGTAGCTTTTACCGCCTTGTCGATAGTTAATAAAACTTCCAGTAATTCTTTCATTCTATGTAAGGGCCAGGAGTTGGGGCCGTCACTTTTCGCTTCCGCAGGATTCGGATGGGTTTCCATAAACAATCCGGCGATGCCTACCGCGACGGCGGCTCTGGCTAACACGGGCACGAATTCGCGTTGTCCGCCCGATACCGTGCCTTGTCCGCCGGGCAGTTGCACCGAGTGTGTCGCATCAAAAACCACCGGACAACCGGTGTCGCGCATAACCGCCAACGAGCGCATATCGGAAACCAGGTTGTTGTAACCGAACGATACGCCGCGCTCGCAGACCATAATCTGCTGATTTCCGGTGGCCTTGGCTTTGTTGGCGACATGCACCATATCCCAGGGTGCCAGGAACTGGCCTTTTTTGATATTAACAGGGATACCCTGAGCGGCGACTTGCTGAATAAAATTGGTTTGCCGACATAAAAATGCAGGCGTTTGCATCACATCGACTACCGAAGCGACTTCGGCCAGCGGCGTATCTTCATGTACATCGGTCAACACCGGCACGCCGATTTGTTGTTTGACTTTTTCCAGTATTTTAAGCCCCTCTTCCACGCCGGGGCCGCGATAACTTTCGTGCGACGAACGGTTGGCTTTATCGAAAGACGACTTGTAGATAAAGGGAATGTTCAGCTGGGTCGTTAATTCTTTAAGATAACCTGCTGTGTCCAGCGCCAGTTGCTCGCTTTCAATAACACAAGGACCGGCTATCAAAAAAAACGGTTGATCCAATCCTGCTTCGAAACCACATAACTTCATTGCACTACACCTTTTTTATGTTCAAAAGCCGCAACGACAAAACCGGAAAACAACGGATGGCCTTTTCTGGGTGTTGAGGTAAATTCCGGGTGGAACTGGCAAGCCAGGAACCACGGATGATCGGGTATTTCTACCACTTCGACCAAACGCCCATCAATAGACTTGCCGGAAAAGCGCATACCGGCCTGTTCCAGTTTTTCCAGATATTGGCTGTTAAATTCATAACGATGGCGATGTCTTTCGGTAATCACGTCTTTCTGATACAGCTGGAAAGCCAGAGACTCGGATTGTAACCGGCATTGCTGACCGCCCAGACGCATGGAACCGCCTAAGTCGGATTCTTCATTGCGCGTTTCCAGTTGGCCGTCTTCAGACATCCATTCGGTAATCAAACCGATCACCGGATGCGGCGACTTGGGCAAAAATTCGGTGCTGTGCGCGCCTTCCAAACCGGCTGCATCACGGGCGAATTCAATAACGGCAACCTGCATACCCAGGCAAATGCCCAGATAAGGGATTTTATGTTCCCGAGCATATTTGACTGTGGCAATTTTGCCTTCCACGCCGCGTTCGCCAAAACCGCCCGGAACCAGGATCGCATCGACGCCTTTCAGTTTGGCAACGCCTTCATCCTCGATAGTTTCCGAATCGATATAGATAATATTGACCTTGGTGCGGGTGCGGATACCGGCATGAATCAAGGCTTCATTCAGCGATTTATAAGCGTCGGAATGATCGACATATTTTCCGACAATAGCAATGGTCGCTTCATTGGAAGAATGCTCCAGCGCTTCGACAACGGCTTTCCATTCGGACAAATCCGCCGGCGGCACATCCAGTCGCAGCTTGTGAACGACAATATCATCCAGGCCTTGATCGCGCAGCAGCAAAGGAATCTTGTAGATCGAAGTCGCGTCGATCGCGGAAATAACCGCTTTTTCCTCTACGTTGGTAAACAAGGCGATTTTACGGCGCTCACTGGCCGGTATCGGTTGCTCTGAACGGCAAATTAAAATATCCGGCTGTATGCCGATACTGCGCAATTCTTTTACCGAATGCTGGGTCGGTTTGGTTTTAATTTCGCCGGCTGAACGAATATACGGCACCAACGTTAAATGAATAAACAACGAGCGATCGGAACCCAGTTCAAAACGCATCTGCCGGATAGCTTCCAGAAAAGGCAAAGACTCAATGTCGCCTACCGTGCCGCCGACTTCAATCAGGGCGACATCAACGCCTTCGGCGCTCTCATAAACACGGCGTTTAATTTCATCGGTGATATGCGGAATGACCTGAACCGTCGCGCCCAAATATTCGCCTTTGCGCTCCTTGCGTAGAACGCTTTCGTAGACCTGCCCGGTTGAAAAGCTGTTCCTTTTAGTCATCGTGGTTTTAATAAACCGCTCATAATGGCCTAAGTCAAGATCAGTTTCCGTGCCGTCTTCAGTGACAAATACCTCACCATGCTGAAAAGGACTCATGGTGCCCGGATCGACATTGATATAAGGATCGAGCTTGGTCATGGTGACTTTTAGGCCGCGAGACTCAAGAATAGCGGCAAGTGAAGATGCAGCAATGCCTTTGCCGAGAGACGAAACAACGCCCCCGGTAATGAAAATGTATTTTGTCATGTAGGATTTTTAGACTTCAGTGATAACTGATGAAGTTAGGTAAAACTGATGTATTTTAATCGACAATGCGCTTTTCGTCATTGTCTTTTGGCTTTAATTCTTAACTTTGTAGGTAAAACTGATGCAGTCTTGGTTTTTTTCACTATAAAATGCCGCATCGATCCAGAGCTTGCCTACAGCGGCGAGCCCGCCATTCAAGTAAATCAAGGGCACAGCATCCCTTTCCCAGGGCGGAATACCTGCCTCTTGGAATAGGTTTTTCAGCGAGTGATGACCTTGACGGCCCGGTAAGCGGATTTTTTCGCCACCTCGGCGAAATCTTATCTCAACCTTGGCGCTTTGCCACTGCTCACGGGGTATTCCCTTTGAACAAGACTCAAAAGACAATTCCCGGTCTTGCGCTATTTTTATCGACGCTTGCTCAGCAGGCCAAACAAGGTCTTGCGTTAATTGATCTACGCACACTTCAGGTAAGAATCGATTTGTCAGGCAATACAGCTTATCCCGGTAACGGCGAATGCTGTAGCCCTGCCCCGACAAGACCGGGTCGCGATGCTCGGCTGCCGCAACCACCTGAGTTAAAATCCGTCCGACCAGAGCCTGCGCGGGCATTTTCAGTCCTATATGCCGGAACCAATGCCTGATAATAAGTTGCTGCTGATGGCTATGATGTTCGCTTAACCGGCTGATACGCAGCGTCTTATCTGCCGGATCGAAAACCTCGCCAAACAACTCATCCGCTACCTCATCGACCAATACCTGCGCATCCGCGCAATGCTTTGCCGAACGCGCCACGGTTTTATCGATTGCCTGCCAGCGTTGTTTTAATAACGGCATAACCGCATTGCGCAGAAAATTACGGTCGTAATCGTTGCTTTGATTGCTGGGGTCTTCAATCCAGCTTAATTGATGGACGCGAGCGTAATCGCTAATCGCCTGTTTAGGCGTATTCAACAAAGGCCTGAGCATTACTCCCGCCCCGAAAGCCATACGCTCCGGCATTCCGGAAAGTCCGCGCAAGCCGCTGCCGCGAAACAATTGCAGCAGCACCGTTTCCAACTGGTCTTCCCGGTGCTGGGCAAGCAATAACGCATCATCGACTTTAATTAACGATTTTAAAGCCGCGTACCGTGCGTTTCTGGCGGCTTCCTCAGGGCTTTCGCCCGGCGCCGCCCCGGCATTAACCCGCAGCGTTAAAAACTCAACCCCCAGGTCTTTAGCAGTCTTGCCGCAATGTTTAGCCCAAGATTCGGCTTCCGCCTGCAAACCGTGATGTACGTAAACAGCGGTGACCCTGTCTTTGAGTTGAGGCATAGACGCACAACAATGCAGCAAAACATGAGAATCCACGCCGCCGCTGTAGGCGATATAAAATCTTTGTTGCTCGCCCTCAAGATCAAGTTGTTTGGAAATGTTACCGCAAAAATCCTCGTAGAGACTCGAACCTTTAACCTTTCGCCTTTCGCCTTGCACCTTTCGCCTACGTTCTACTTCCCGACTTCTTCGGTAAAAACACCAAAATCCATAATCCGTTGGTAGCGTTTTTCCATTAAAGTATCGACAGGTTGCCGCCTCAACTCATTCATGTGACGAACCAGCGCTTCCTTTAAGTTCATGGCAATTACTTTAAAATTCCGATGCCCGCCGCCTAAAGGCTCCCTGACCACTTCATCCAGAAAACCCTGCTCGCGAATGCGATCCGAAGTAATACCCATCGCCTCGGCCGCCAATTGCGATTTATCGGCGCTTTTCCATAGAATCGATGCGCAGCCTTCCGGAGAAATAACCGAATAGGTGCTGTATTCCAGCATGATTAAACGGTCGCCGACACCGATGGCTAACGCGCCACCGGAACCGCCTTCACCGATAATGGTGCAGATAATCGGTGTTTTTAGCCTAGCCATTTCAAACAAATTTTTGGCTATTGCTTCGCTTTGGCCGCGCTCTTCGGCACCGATACCCGGATAAGCTCCCGGTGTGTCGATCAGGCAAATAACCGGCATTTTAAAACGCTCGGCCATTTTCATCATGCGCAATGCCTTGCGATACCCTTCCGGGCGCGGCATGCCGAAGTTGCGATAAATTTTTTCCTTGGTGTCGCGTCCTTTTTGATGACCGATCACCATAACCGGCTGTCCCTCAAGGCGCGCCAAGCCGCAAATAATCGCCGGATCATCGGCATACGCCCGGTCGCCGTGCAGCTCATGGAAATCGGTAAAAATATGCTCCACATAGTCCAGCGTATAAGGACGGCCCGGATGGCGGGATAACTGGGAAATCTGCCAGTCGGAAAGATCGGTAAAAATCGACTCGGTCAGCGCCTGGCTTCGGTCTTCCAGCTGTTTAAGCGCATCGGAAATATTAATATTGTTGTCAAACTGCACATTGCGTAGTTCTTCAATTTTCGCTTCTAGTTCAGCGATGGGTTGTTCGAAATCGAGAAATTTTAGGTCCATGTAGACTTGATCTGAAAAGTTGTTGCAGTAATGTGTGATTTTATAGAAATTCAGTAATTTTTTCTAAATAAATTGCGCGCTCTAAATTAATGAAACACAAATACCACAAGCGGGAGACTCTAAAATTGTAGCTCCATTACTACGCAGTAGTTTGCTCTTACCTGCATACTGTCATGCGGCATGAAATAATTAAGCCTGTTAAAAAGTTCCATTTGTTGTCATGTTTTTTTCCTGACAAATGAAGTCAGGAAAAGTGCGCCAATTTTTAATGCGGTTTGTTATTAAGTGTTCATACGGGTTGTATATTTAGTTCGAACATTGATACTTTAAAAAGCACTCTGATAATTACTTTCGCTAATCGGTATTATTTGGCGTAAAAAAATGAACGGCTTAACTCACCAAAATGGGTGGGGCGTTAGCGGCGATTAATTCGCTTCCTTAGTCATCTTTAAAAACACTATGAGCATACGAAAAATCATCTTTTGCGACATCTGCAATCCGCGAGGAATAAAAACGGTAGAGCTTCGCCGAGCATACAGGGAAAATGAATCTACCGGTCGACGTATTACCGAAAGTCGCTCATGGATAGAGGGTGAAATTACCGATGCCGTTGAAAATGGCTGGCTTTGCACATCGGATGATCAACATATCTGCCCTATCTGTAGAATGAGACACGATTCATAATTGATGTAGCGGTTATTTAAGTACACCTCCATAAAAAAGCCGGCAAAATGTAAGCTATTCAGCTTGAAGAGAGGGCGAACATGAAACCTACCCCCCGGAAGAACAACGTCACTTCAGCCGCAGTAGCCGAAACGATGGCTGGTTTTTCCAGTCCCGCCCAGATGACAAGCCGCCCGTAGTGGTCATGGACAATGCGCCCTTTCACAAAAAGGCCGTGCAAGAAGGTCAATCGGACTAGCTGCCGGGGCGCATGCGGGGAAGTTCTTGCCTCCTATTCACCCGAGCTAAATTTGTATTGAAGTGCTGTAGAAGAAGATCGAGTATGAACGACTACCCTGGAAAGCTTATGTCAGTTTTGAAGCCCCCAGAATGCTCTTCAGAATATCTTCCAAAACCTCGGTGGAAAATACCGGATTAATTTTGCATGAGTGCTTATGACAATATTTATATATCGTTTTGTAAAAAAACAGGACTTATATGAGCGGCTTCCAGAACACTGATAATTTCATTGCATTCTATGACGCTTTTATTTGCACTAACAATATAGTCAGCTAAAGCAGTAATTGCATGCCAATTTGATCTTTCATTAATGAAACCGAATGCCGCAACGAATAACTCTGCTATTTTTTGTTTTCTAAGCGCTGAATTTTCAAGAAAGCATTCAAGATACTCGTTGATACTCTCAAACTCGGAAGTGCCATTAAAATAATAGAGGGTATTCAAATGTAGAGGATGAAAGTTAATCGGTTCTACGCCTCGTTGCGCGATATATTTTGCTTCTGCCAATGGTCCGGCCAACATGTTGATCATATCCGCTTCAAAAGCGCGTCGATAAGCAATTACCTGTACTGGAGAAAAACCGTCTGTTGCTTCTTCAATTGAAGACGGTAGTGTATGAATTAAGCGGCCGCCGTCTATATTTGCAATATATTTAGTATTTGGATTATTTAAAAACCGGGATGATTGAAAGTCATCCTTTACCGGCGTTATAAAAATCTGAAAAAAAACCGGAGGCAGTCTTTTTTGTTTGTTGCCGAGATAAATAGCCGCAGCTTGTCCAGCCTCATGAATAGCTACAGTCCTATTTATTGATTGATGAGTCCGATTGAAAATACGATTATGCTTCATAATATGAATCCGGTTAGTATGATGTCTTAAAATGTTTCGAGTTGAACTTTTATTAGTCCGTTTATTCTCGACAGCCTCAAGCGAACGGATTTCATCTTAAAAGCGTTTCATTAATGGTTTCTTAAACACGCCAAAAAGACAATTACATTTAAACCGCTATAAACGGATGTTGAAAATAGATGACTATTGGTCGCCGTTTCGTATCCCGGGAGCCTATTATGCAAAAAACTATTGGCTATGCCGCCCATGCTCACAACTCGCCGCTGGTACCGTTCAATTTTGATCGACGCGATCCCATGCCAGCCGATGTCCAAATCGAAATTTTCTTCTGCGGAGTATGCCACTCTGACATCCATCAAGTGCGCAACGAGTGGGGTAACTCGGTGTTTCCCATGGTGCCCGGCCATGAAATTGTCGGCAAAGTGACAAAAGTAGGTAATGCGGTAACCGGATTTAAACCCGGAGATACCGTTGGCGTGGGTTGCCTAGTCGATTCCTGTCGGACATGTCCGGATTGCCACGATAATTTGGAACAGTTTTGCAACAATGCAGTATTTACTTATAACAGTCCCGATAAACATACCGGCGGTACAAACTACGGCGGCTATTCCGGGCAGATCGTCGTCAATCAGGATTTTGTGCTACATGTTCCGGATAAGCTTGATCCGGCGGCCGTAGCCCCATTGTTATGTGCGGGAATTACCACTTATTCTCCGTTAAAACACTGGAATATAGGCAAGGGGGACAAAGTCGGCATCGTTGGTTTAGGCGGACTTGGTCATATGGGGATAAAGTTCGCCCATGCGTTTGGCGCGCACGTCGTGCTTTTTACCACGTCACCAGGTAAGGCTGAAGATGCCAAACGGCTCGGAGCTGATGAAGTAGTGGCATCCAAAAATCAGGATGAAATGCAAAAGCATCTTGGCAGCTTTGATTTTATTCTTAACACCGTAGCTGCGCCGCATAATCTGGATGTGTACACGGCATTATTGAAACGTGACGGTACTTTATGCCTTGTAGGTTTACCTGATCACCCGCACCCGTCACCTGCTGTAGGAAACTTGATTTTCAAGCGTCGCAGTATTGTTGGTTCATTGATTGGCGGTTTAAAGGAAACTCAGGAAATGCTCGATTTTTGTGCTGAAAACGCCATCACTTCAGACATCGAAATCATCCCGATCCAACAAATTAACGAAGCCTACGAGCGCATGTTAAAAAATGACGTAAAGTACCGCTTTGTCATCGATTTAGCAAGTTTAAAACAACCGGTGGATTAAGGGTTTCTGGCCGCATTAAACTCGGCAATCCGCTCCGCTAACGACTTCTTCTTTGAGTCCTACAATATCTGCCTGACCTTCCAAATAGCTGCGTTTTTTCAAAAATGGACCAGAATCATAGGATGATAGTATGCCATATCGCTTTGAAGAACAATTTTGTAGGGATTCCCAGATCAGCCCGGCTTACTTGCTACCCGCTGTTTGCTGACTAAAATCCTCCATAAACCACGCTAGTAACTGTAATTTTGATTGTTAGAACTAGTGTCAAAATTATACTCATCCTCAATATCGGAGACTTGCGATTTTCTACGCTTTAAAAAAAATCGACCGCCTTCAGGTGATTCCAAAATCATCTCAACACTGCCCCCAAAAACAAAGTTATAAGAGAGTAACTTAAAATCATTGGGCATACCCTGAATCTTCACATGCTTGCCTATCGCCCAAACACCGCTCATACTGTTTTTTTAATAAAATGAATATTGTGAAAAATAAATTTATCGCCACTTTAAGCTTGCAGCGATCAAATGGTGACGCTTCAAAAATAACGTGTTAAATAAACCTTACAACAAAACTACCAACTAAATACAGCTTGATTATAATCTATTTTTAATGATTGAAAAGGCCTACTGCAAATAAATTATTGCTTTAAAAATAATTAGTTATATAGCTTATCTAATCTATTTTATAAAAATGTGATTTCAACCGCTATATGCTTAAATCCTTGGTACTGTTTAATGGCAAATCGCAAATAGACTATCCCTCGACATCGGATGATGAAGCCTCCCCTGAAATTTACATGTTAAACTTCACAGCACAAACCCAAACGCAAACGCAAACGCAGTCCTGATTAAAGACCTCTCTATGCCTGAATTACCCGAAGTTGAAACAACCTGCCGAGGCATCGCGCCTCATATTGAAGGACAAATCATTAAACAGGTAATCATCCGCCAGCCGAAACTACGCTGGCCCGTACCTGAGACGCTCAATCAACGCTTAGTAGGACTGAGCATTCAGTCAGTATCCAGAAGAGCTAAATATCTGTTATTTTCCACCGCTTACGGCACAATGCTTTTGCACTTAGGCATGTCCGGCAGTTTACGGATTATGCAGACAGACCAAATGGCTGGTAAACACGACCATATAGATTTTGTTTTTAATGACGGAACGGTGCTGCGTTTTAACGATCCGCGTCGATTTGGCGCGGTGTTATGGACAACGGAACCGCCTTCCGAACATCAACTGCTCAAAGATTTAGGCCCCGAACCGCTGTTATCCGATTTCAGCGGCGAGCTGCTTTACTCACTGTCCAAAAACCGCAAAATAGCGGTAAAGTCGTTCATCATGGACAGTCATATCGTTGTGGGAGTGGGAAATATTTATGCCAATGAAGCCTTGTTTATGGCCGGCATACAGCCTACGCGCCAAGCGGGAAAAGTCTCTTTAGCGCGTTATCAAAAACTGGCCGAGTGTATTCGTGTGGTTTTACAACAAGCCATTCAACAAGGCGGTACAACGCTGAGGGATTTTGTCAATGAAGCCGGAAAACCCGGTTATTTCCAACAGCAGCTTAGAGTTTATGGACGTAGCGGGTTGCCATGTGCGGGATGTAATCAACCGTTAACGGAAATCAGGATAGCTAATCGATCAACGGTATTTTGCGGTAGTTGCCAGCGATGAATAGAGGATCTCTGTAACAATTAACGCATTTGCTATTCTATATCCATAGAGTCTTACAGAACACCTCTCATCAGATTGATTCCTGCTGACATAAAAAGACCGCCCTGAATTTACATCAAGGCGACTCTTCAGTTTATGCTAAAAACAAATATTGGGCTGCCAATCATTGGCAACCCAATCCTCATAACAGCTATGGAGCCATTGTACACACCGTTCCCTGACCAGTGGCTTTCGTAACGGTTACTGATTTGTTTACATTGGTAAGCGTATAGCTTTTTGAACAGCTATTACCACCACTAAGCGCCACCGCGACGGTATAAGTACCCGCCACCAAGCCTGAGCAAGAACCACCGTTGCAAGTACTGGACGAGATCGAACCACTACCATTAGCAGCAGCAACTATAATCGAGTAGGTAGGAGTAACAGTACAAGATTGATTGGTATAGCTACCTGTTAGAACGCCATCATTACAGTAACGCGACTCGCTGATGCTAGTACACGTGGCAGGAGAAAGCACACTGGTTGCCGAATAAGCCGTCACTGAACTGCTGCTGGCAATACTGCCTCCCCACGGAAGCGCACAAACAGGTCCGGTACAACTACCCAAACTGATCGTCGCAGTTGTTGCTAAAGCTGTGATGGTTGAACTGGTGCCAGTTACTGTTCCGCCGCCGCTACAAGTACCTGTTGCCGTCAAAGTACCCGACCAATCGTTAGACACAATACACGTTGTTCCCGTACATGAGGTGAATGTTCCCGCTGTAGTACTGCCTACAGAAATGCCAGTTACTGAAACGGTCCCTGTGCCCTGCGTATTGACTTCAACTTCAATGTTGCGCGTAGTTTGAACGTTGCAATTTTCAAAGGTGCCGCTGCCGCTCAAGATACCGTCCGTACAAGTGCGCACGACAAAATCTGGGCATGAATATCCGACAGGTACACTTGCAATGCTATAGGCATTTACGTGGCCTCCATTGGAAATAATTGCCCCCCCTGCAAACGGTGACTCACAGTCAGCTGATGTTGCAATATTACAATACTGTTCGGTATAACTGCCGGACAACGTACCCGCCGTGCATGTGCGTATTTCGGCGTTTTGGCAAGTATTAGGCGTAATAGCAATATTCCCGTAAGGCTCGGCTTCGCTTAGATATGCGGTTACAGTATTTCCATCGGTAACAGTTGCTCCCCATGGCGCAGTACAATCATTAGACGGCGTGGCTGAAGCTGTAAAATTGTCCGCCCAAGTGCAAGGGGCCGCATCTGTTTTTGTACATGTAGCGAAAACTGATGGACTAAGCGTGGGGCGTTCATCACTACCGCCTTTAATAACGGTGCTGACCGTGCCCGCCGGCAAGGCGCACGCATAAGCAGTCAAAGTCGCGCCATTGTTATTGTTAAGGTAACAGTTCCCCTCATCCGGAATAATTAGTTTCAAGTCGGTGGCATTACCGTTAACGATTCCTGTGAACGTTTTAGCCGTCCCGGCAGTGCCGGTATAGGTTGCATCAGTCAAAGAAGTATTAGATGCATCTTCATTCAATGTTTGAAAAATCTCCCTGGGAGCGAGCGCGACGCTTCTGGCGGCCGCTTTAAGATTGCACACTTGATTGGCTGTATTGCCCGTACCTCTTGAGACAACTAAAAAATTATGATTGGTATAGGAGCGGTTAATGCCTTCTGATTTTTGATCGTTAATAGAACCATTGCGCTTTATTCTTCGTGCCGAATAAAAGCGTTTAGTAACCGAATACAGATAATTTTCATTTAATACCGTATTGCCACTGGGCGTTAATAAAGGGCTGGTTGCCGGATCTACGGTATCCTCAAGAAAACAAACCTGCTCTCTATCACCGCCTTGATCCTCCACGCCTATTAAGCCCACATCGCCGTATTCGCCGCCTGGACCAACATGTCTGGCTGAAATCTGAGCATCAGTAACGCCGTAAGTACAGCCGTTAACGTTGTCAGCGGTTGCATCGCAGTTTCCCGCATAAATACATTCGTAAGGTTTGTATCGGTATTGATTATTACCTGAGCCGCTAACGACTGTTTCTTGCCCGTTATAGCAATCACTGACCGAGCTTGATGTCCATGCAACCTTAATATGGGTAAAACCATTTGAACTCGTTGTATGCACGGTACCGGCAATGCGATGAGGCACTCCGCCAAAGTGATTCTGAATATGGGTACACGTTTCATTATCGTTACACAGAAAAATAGCAATAACTCCGCTTGCTATTGAACTTAATACCGACTGCGTTGCCGTATAATAGTGCGACCCTGGAGCCACCTGAGTTAATGTTATCGTTGTTCCACCCGCTGCCGGAGGAACGGTAACCTGTACCTGAGCGTCGACGCCTGCGCTCCCGGCTGTTAAAGGAACTAAATCGGTTATTGACAAATCTGTTCCAATTACAGTTTCGGATGCCGCCTCTTCAGAGGCATTTTGCCTGGGGCTTGCGACCGATGTAGTTCCTCCTGCATTGGTTGCCGCATACAGACTGGCTTTTGCAGGATCAATCCAGGCCATTTGAGTTACGACATTGACGACTTCGTCTGCGTCATTACTGTCGCCATCACCGTTGCCATCCCACCCTACTTGCACGGATACTCTTTTTAAATTGGTATCGCCTGCTGCAAACGGGGGTACGGGCGGCGCTACATCGGTAATCGTCCAGCTTCGGGTAAAACTGGCATTCGTACCGACGATAGGATTACCGGTATCCGAAAAAGCTCCGGTAATAAGAATGTCGTTATAGCCGGTTGCCGGCACATTAGAATTGGTCATGGCAACGGTATTTCTAAATTGTTCCAGCTTTTGCTCTGCAAGCACCAAAGCCTCTGAACGTATCTTGCTCTCGCCACTGCTGGAAATAAATTTGCCCTGTAAAGAAGCAACAGCAAGTAACCCTACGGCAACCACAACGGTCGTGATTAATACCTCAATCAGGCCGATACCTTTTTGTGTCTTAATTATTGAATATTTCATAGCCATAGCCTATTAATGAACGACAAACAGGGGGTTACCAATCACGCCAGGATCCGCCAACTACAGAAGTTAAACCCTTGATTGGATTATCATCCCCCCCCTCCATATCCTGCCAGAAAACCAAACTTATGGTGCCGTTGCCAGTGACTATCGGAGGAGTTGCAGACGTCTGCGTGGCCACAACCGTACCCTCTACAATGTTGGAACCTATAACCTGAGGCGTACCGCCTATGTCATATTTCCCTACGACATACAGTACACCGTAGATAGTAGCGCCACCTGCAATATCGAAATTGCCATTAATTACTACAATGGCTGGAGCAGTCAGACTGCCAATAGTACCGCCATTCATACGTTGATCCCCTTCAACCCAGATAAGTCCGGACTTATCTTCTGCACTGGCTATGTTGGTATAAGACTGGCCTGAACTAGCCGCCATTGCTTTTAGTTGCTCGCGCGTCTCAACATTAAAGAAATTCTTGAAAAAGTTTAAACCCGTCAGGGTGCCTAAAGAAGGGTCTTTATCGATAATATCCAGGCCATTGCCTAAATTCCTGTTTGAAACCAGCTTGGTGTTATTGCCGTCGTCCGTATCGAGTAATTGGGCTTGAGTCAGAGTACCTACCGCCGGATCTTTAATGTAAGTTTCCATCGCCGATGAACTGCCGATCGAAACAGCATCCCCCGCCCAGATAGTAGTGTTGGTGTAACGATTGATAATCCTAGCATTTCCTGTCAATGCCACGTTGGCTTGAGCAATCAAAGGCTGCTGGGGACCGCCATTTCGTAGCACGGGCAAAGAAACGACGCATTGGCTGATGGTTCGGCTGGCAAGGCCGTCGTCACTCAAACCCGTAGCCGAAATCAAACCGCTTTTCATGGTTGGTGTTGCTCCCGCCGCTACACAGCGAGTACCTGCCGCATTGTTAAATGTCAGCGTTGCCGTGGTAGTTTGTCTGCCGTCGGCTGACTCTAAGCTCGGCACCGTAACAACATCTACGATGTCATCGCTGCCGGCGGCTCCTGCGGCAGTAACCTGATCAAATCCACCGTTATCAAAATAATTAACCCCATAATCCATTGCGTAATTTGCCGCCGCGACTGCCTGAGCCGTTCTGTAGTTATCAGCAGCTATTTGGGTTTGAACCAGAGTTGTTTTCGAGGTAGCGAGCGTTACCAGTGTTATACCAACCAATATTATCAATGCAGTAAATAATGTAGCTGCGCCACGCTGTTTGTTTAAATTCGGCTGTATTACTGTTTTCATTATCAACCCCCTTGAACACTACGACTGAGTAAAAATACGGTCATTTCTTACTTTCACAGTGCCGTTTAATGTTTTTGTAACGACAGTGTCGCTAACCAACTGACCAGTCAAGACAATATCAATCTGACGGGATTCAATTGCTTTAGCTTGCGAAGCCAAATTTCCTGCCGTGACTACTGCCGCACATGTCGTATCATAAGAAACAGAAGTTGTAACATTTAGACATTTATAAGCCGTGGTAAATGTCAAGGCCGTAATATTAACGTCCTGCGGAACAGTAAGAGCGCTCCATCCTGTACCGGTGCAATCAGCTGTAGCCTCCGCCGTATCGGAAGAACGCATGCTTACCGTCCCACTTTGTAGTTTAAAACCGTAATATTCTCCATTGTTAACAATGCCATCGCCATTGGCTGCCGATGCCGACGGCGCATCATACGAATATAAAATACATGCCGCTGTTGGAATTTGTATATTGGCCGTACCTATTGTGAACGGATTTGTCGAACTGTTGGCGCCATCCGTTGCTGCGCCCCAATATCCTGCTCTGGCAATGTCATTAACCATCAATAACATCACGGATTCAAGATCATAATTCAACCGGGCGGATTTAATGGTGTTCGTACTCCCTGTTACTGTGTTGACGTACATACTAATGGTAGCAGTAAGAATGACTAGTCCTATCAACAAGGCAATCATGATTTCTATGAGTGTAAAGCCGGTTTGTTTTTTCATAGTTAATTCTCTGAACGGAGTTATTAGGTGCAATCCGGCTTATCAGATAGCCCCGTTTTACCTGTCGGTAGCGGGTCAGGAGAGCAAATTCTTACCCTTCCGGTAATACTAAAAACAACTCGGGCCGCATATCCGTCAGTGCTAAACGTAACGCCATTTGCACCGATTGTTCCGCGTCTAAAACTAAAGGTACTGCTACCGCTGGCTGAATCCATATTAGTAGTATTAAAGTTTGTACCTGAAACAATTTTTATATCGCAATAATCAGCATCCGCTGAATCGGTTTCGGCACAATCGCAACTCGCTTTGTTTAAAGCCAAGCCATAACACCATGCTCCCGAATTGCCTGTGGTGCGCGAAACGACTACGCTCATGCTTCGCTTAATCGCCTCGGTTCGTGCAAATTGCATATCCGACTGGAACGATTCAACCGCTTGTTCTAGGCTATTGGTCTCAAGCATATCTTTATAAGAGGGAACAGCTATCGCCGCAACAATACCAACTATGGCGACAACTATCATTGTCTCAATCAGAGTAAAACCGGCGTTTTTTTGTCTGTTCATGCCCATTCACCTTATTTATTTGATTTGATTATAAATTACTATTGTTGTTAATCCGTTAGCTAATCTACAATTTTGTCTATCGAATTTAAGCGTTATTCAATCCACCTATAGTATTTATCAGTTATGCTATATTTGCTCCAGTAAATGAACTTTAAAATTAAGGTGAAACAATGTACACATTTAAACGATCTTCGGGTTTTACGTTAATGGAATTGATGATTGTAGTGGCTATTATCGGGATTTTGGCGAGCATTGCTTATCCTTCGTATACAGCATACATAACCAAAGCAAAACGTTCTGATGCTAAGGCTGCTCTTTTACTCGCGCAAATAGCACAGGAAAAATATAGAGCGAACAACACTACTTATGGCGCCACACTCGCTGCAATAAGCGTCAGCAGTACCTCATCTGATGGTTATTACACAATTGCCATATCAGGCACGCCTACAGCCACGGCTTACACTGTTACGGCGACGCCGGTCGCTACCGACAGCACATGCGGCACTTTTGCCGTTAATAAAGATGGAAAAACGACTTCGGCTAGTGTTCAAACAACTACAGCTAAAGTTAATGAGTGCTGGTGAAAATAACGTTCCCGCACGCTGGACGCTCTGCTCGAAATAGCGCTTATTTTGTTAATTCCCGGCAGATGCCGGAATTACATCAATTGGGGAATATCGAAAAGTTTGTCGCGGTACTCGTGTAGATATCTATATCGTTAAGGCGTTGATACGGAAGCGGGACCCTTAGCTGTCTCGGCAGCTTTTAAATTCACCAACATTCCGAAAGCCTCTCCATCCGCTGTTTTATTCAGCAAAGGCGCTAGCGTAGGTTCCAGAAACTTGATTATTTGTACCGGCAAGGAGCTGGTAAACTGGTACTTCTCGGCATCCGGCCCCGCCACATAAGCGGTAATGACGCCAAAAAATCGATCCCCCAGGAAAAACGTAAAAGTAGCGGCGCGGCTGATGAATATCGAGTCGATCAAGCGCCCCCCCGCTCCCCATATTTCACGCCGATGATCTCCGGTTCCGGTTTTACCGCCCACCGACAACGGTTTGCCGTCGGCGCTTTTGTATATGCCGCGAAGGCGTCCAGCCGTACCCGCCTCGACCACGCCGATCAGCGCGCCGCGCGCCGCTTTCGCCACTTCGGGCGCAAGCACCTGCTGGCCTTGCTCGGGCAATTTGTCCAATACGGTTTCATAAGGAGTGCCCTGAGCGTAATGCAGGCTGTCAAACCGGACTGTCGGCAAGCGTAAGCCGTCATTGCGTAAAATCCCCATCAGCTCGGCCAATGCCGCCGGGCGATCGCCCGACGCGCCGATCGATGTCGCGTAAGAAGGCGTTAACGATCCGAACGGATAACCCAATCGATCCCATGCGGTATGAATCTGTTTAAAAGCCTCATCTTCCAACAAGGTCATGATACGCCGCTGCTGGGCGTTTTTTCGGCTGCTTTTAAACAGCCAGCGGTAGACATTCTGCCGCTGCTCGGTACTGGCTAAGATCACTTCAGCGCGCGTGGCATCGGGATGTTGCACCAAATAACCGACCAGCCATAATTCCAGCGGATGAACTTTGGTGATATAGCCCTGATCTTGCAAATCGAAATTCGCCGGCGAATACTTCCTGCGAAGTTGTTCAATATCCTCGGACTCCAAGGCGCCGGCAGTCAAATGGGCAGTCAAATAGCCGCTTAACGCGCTGCTATCCGCGTCCGGGTAAACGGCCTGGTAAAGCATGGTCAGACGCGACGGCTTGGCAAAGACTCTCTGGGTCAGCAACTCCATGATTTCGTCATTCGGTTTGCCGTGATACTTGTCGTAAAAACGCCTTAAATAAACCAGGCCTTCCTTATCCGCAAAACGCTCAAGATATTCCATGCGTCGAGGATCATCGGGAATTTCCAGCCATCGCGCTATGCCTTCCGGCTTGTAAAGGTGATGATAAACCAGGTCGCGCATTAACCGAACGAACACCAGATTGACCGAATCCCGCAATGCATCGCGCACCGACATGATTTTAAAGTTTTCATCCGGGGTGAAGTTATTAAAGCTATGCACGCCGCCGCCGGTATAAAAACTCTCGTAAGGACTGGCTGAATAACGTCGATCCAAAGCCTGGTTAAGCAAATCCTCCAGGTTTATTTTCCGATTCGCACGCAACTGAGCGATAACCCATGCCGATAAATAATCGCGCGGGTGCAATTCAATCCGGTTCAGTTCCGGCGGCGACAGCTCTTTATATTGCTGATAAATTTCGGTAACCAGTTCCAGATAATGCACCATAGTGCGCAACTTGGCGGTTGAACCCAGGTCAAGCCGTATGCCTTCGTTAATATCGAGCGGCCGGTCGTAATTATCGGTCTGGATACGCAACAGATTGCCTTTTTCGCCGCGCTCGAACAGCATCAGGCTATAGACGATGGGAGCGAGATCGATATTTTCATTAAGCATTCTAAAGCCTACTATACCGGCGGCTCTGGCCTTATCGGGCTCGCTCAACTGGCGTAATGCGTGGGTAACCGCTTGTTGGGTGCGGTAATCGAGCGTGGTTTTAACGGTTAAATCCAAACGGTCCAGCTCATAATTGGACTTTACGCCTAACGTCCGGGCAAGCCGGGTGCGCAACACATTCTGTGTCTTTTGCTCGGCCATAAATTTGACCGGCATGGACTCTGATTTAGGCAAACGCACTGTAGTCACCTGCAAGGCCGCATCCCGTAGCGACGCTGAAATAACGCCCTGTTCGGCCAACACGCGCAAATAACTGTCGGTAAGTTTTTGCAGTGCGTCGTAACCGGGGCCTAAAAGATAAGAAGGCCGTCTTTGCGATAGCAGAATGCTCAGCACCTGTCGGTAAGCTTGCGCCTGTTGCCCAGTCACACGCTCGCTTGAGTTAATCGATTTCGGATTGAGCAGTTGGTTAACCGCGTTAAAATCGGCGCCGAACCACGCCGACAAGCCGTCCCCCAAACCGTGAACCTCGCCTAATTTTGCAGTCGCGGCAAGCGGCATGGAATTTAAATAAGCGAGTGCGATTTGCCGTCTCATTTCACGCGTATCCGGCCCCAGTAAATAGGCGCGTATCGATGCGCTGCCCATTTGGCGAAGCTTTTCCAACATCGATTCGGTATAGCCATCCGGCGAATGACGGTACTTTTCCAGTTGCGTAGCCAGGGTGCTGCCGCCAGGCACATTAATATCCGCGCCCAGTTTTCGCGCCATCATTTGCAATGCAGCAAAGCCTAAGCGATCCCACTCCACCGCAGGATTAACATTTCTGTGCGTTTCATTGAGCAACTCCCGGTTTTCTATAAACAGCAAGGTGTTCAATACCAGCGGCGGAATGGCATTAAAATCGGGATAACCGTGGCTGGGGTAGATGGCGTTAAATAGCGTTTGGTTGGCTTGATCGACAATACGAAGCCCGGCCCGGGTTTTTTCTTGATAGATGGGAAACAAGCCGTAATCATCAACCAACCGGCTCATCATCGGCGAAATAGACGCCTGTGTGGTAATGCTATAACCTGACTTTTCCAGACGTGCAATCTCGTCCGACAGCAATGTGTAGCCCAAGCGCTGGTCGTAAGGGCCGTGATCAGGGTAACGTATTGTCGAACTAGGTCCCGGCTTAAGCTCGGAACTCAATTGCTTGCTTATTGCCGACAGGTAACGCGCCTGATATTTAGAAGTCTGCACCTCTTTCTTTACCAGCGTTGTAATCGCTATTCCGATTACGAAACATCCGCCTAAAACATAAAGCAGCAGCAACCGTGAAAGCGCTTGTTTATGTATTTTCATTACCGGACATTAACCTCAAAACGAACTCCCGGCGCTTTCATTACCGGGCTATTCAAGCATTCTGTCCTCAGTATTAATATCAAAATAATTTCATCTCTTTTTCGGTTGGAATGGTAGCCCCTGCAAAGGGCAAAATGACAAGTTCAAATACGCCTCACTCACGTATTTTGAACTACTCAGCCGTTAGAAAAGGAACGTTGAGTAGTTTCCTCGACAACTGCCCCATGCGTGATTCTGCCTCCTGTAGACATACCGCCGTAAAGCACCAGCTTTCGGTACGCCATGAAAGCGCTATGCAACTCGCAATAATATGCAGAAGGTTCGGCGATTAAACCGCCCCTCCAAATCAACGCCTTAACTGTCTAATTATAAACCACTCGCAAGCAACAATGATAATGGAAAGGACGTTTATCGTTTTGGCAACGCATCCGTTTACTGATCATTAAACTTTTACATCAAATAATTGCAACGTTACAATTAATGTCATTATCAGACGTTATTTACCCTGAAATCAACCCTTAGCACACTGTTCATAATCACTATTCAAGCCCCCTTATGTCCGAATCTTACACCCGCTTTCGCGATATTTCCGTCAGCGAACGAATATTAAATACCGTCTTTTTGCTAACCGTAGGACTCGGCTACCTGGTTGCCTTGGGCAATCTGTATTACACCCATCAGGGGCGTGACGGCGTCGCCGGCCTATCCATTGCCGACGTGACTATTAATTACCACGGTTCAAATGACCAAACGCGCTTGGGCTCGGCCATTAACGGCATCATGGAACCTAACCTGAAATATAAAAACGACAAGGAAATCATTTTAAAATGGATACAAGACGGTGCCGAAGAACCCGATTACGACCAAAAAATCGCCCCGATATTAAACCGCGACTGCATTAAGTGCCATACCCCCGCCATCAACCCTTCCCTACCCGATTTAACCCATTACGCAAGCGTATCCGAAGTGGCGCATAGCGGCGGCGCATCATACCCGCGTTTAATCAGGGTTTCCCATATCCATTTATTCGGCATTGCCTTTATCTTGTTCTTTATCGGCAAGATTTTCCTGCTTTGCGACATTAATGTGATTGTAAAAAGAGTTGCCGTCGTCATCCCTTTTGCCGCGATGCTATTGGATGTCCTGTCGTGGTTTATTACCAAGTCCATTCCTTCATTCGCCTACGTGGTCGTTGCCAGCGGTGCGTTAATGGGAATTTCGATGGGCATGCAAATTTTGCTTAGCATTTATCAGATGTGGTTTTATAACAAAACTAAAGACTGAGTCATGAACAGCAGACCATCACCCAACGGGTAAGTAATACAGTGTCTTTCGTGAACTCACAGTGGGGGTTTTAGGATGACCGGCATTACCGGAGATAGAGCAATACAGGAGCAATTGCCGAGTTCATGTATAATTCCGCGCCATGAGCATTATAAAAAAACTAGCATCGCAAACCGCAATCTACGGCCTCAGCAGTATTTTCGGCCGATTCCTCAACTATCTGTTGGTGCCGCTGTACACCTACTACTTCACCGCAGCGGAATATGGGGTGGTGTCGGAATTTTATGCTTACGCCGGATTTTTTTCCGTGCTGTTGCTGTTCGGCTTTGAAACCGGCTATTTCCGGTTTCGCGATAAGGATCACACCGGCCCCGATCTCGCCTATTCCACAGCGCTGATATTTGTAGTACTGGTCAATCTGGGCTTTTTTACGCTGATATTATTGATCAACACACAGCTTTCAGCGGCGCTAAACTACGCCAATCATCCGGAATATGTCTTGTGCTTTAGCCTGATTTTAATTCTGGATGCCATTGCCGCCATTCCGTTTGCCCGGCTACGCGCGGAAAACAGGGCCTTCCGCTTCGCAGGCATCAAGATATTCGAGATACTGGTCACCGTGCTGCTAAGCCTGTTTTTCATCATCTATTGCCCCAAGCTCTACGCGGCCGACCCCGCGTCATGGATAGCGCCTATTTACAATCCCGCCATAGGTATCGGTTATATTTTTATCGCCAATTTATTGGCCAGCGGCTTTAAATTTTTGCTGCTGACATCCCAGTTGTCCGGTCTTGCCTGGGGATTTGACCGAGCATTATTCCGACGCATGGTTCGCTATTCATTGCCGATGGTAGTGATCGGTTTCGCCGGGATCATCAACGAAATGCTCGACCGCGCCCTGCTAAAATACCTGCTGCCTTACGATACCTTGACCAACCTAAAAATGCTGGGCATTTACAGCGCCTGTTATAAATTATCGATTTTGATGTCGCTGTTTATTCAGGCCTTCCGTTACGCGGCCGAGCCGTTCTTCTTTGCTTACGCCGGCAACAGCGATGCCCGCCAAGTTTACGCGCGGGTGCTCAAGTTTTTTGTCATTTTCTGCGTGTTCATCTTCCTGCTGGTGACTTTATTTATCGATTTCTTTAAATACTTTGTCGGCGACGAGTTCCGCGCCGGTCTTGAAGTCGTGCCGATTCTGCTGCTGGCTAATCTCTGCTTGGGCATTTATGTTAACCTGTCCATCTGGTATAAATTAACCGATCGTACCTTGCTGGGCGCGTCGGTATCGTTGGCCGGAGCAGCGCTGACTATCGCACTCAATATCTGGTGGATACCGCTGTTCGGCTATGTGGGGTCAGCCTGGGCGACGCTGGCCTGTTACGGCAGCATGGCTATCGTCTCGTATCTGTTGGGACAGCAATATTATCCGGTCGATTACGATGTCAAACGCGTAATCGGTTATATTGGACTGGGCGTCGGCCTGTATTTTGCTCACGGACAATTGTTGATGACTATCGACTGGCAGCCATGGCTCTTGGCAGGCGCATTAATGCTGCTTTATCTGCTGATTACCGCGCTATGCGAAGGCCGTCAGCAGCGCAGGTTGGCTTATGATTAGGCTAACCGACGCGCTACGAAGATTTCGCTTACAGTGAATTCTTTTTTAAGTCGCGGCAATTGCTCCGGCATTGCCCTACCCCCTGCATCCATGCAGTCGACCAAACTATAACTTATGACAAATATTATGGAAGTCAAAGCGCGTCTTATCGGCGGTTTTATTTTACTGCTGCTGGGTAGCTGGGTTTTACACAGTTTTCTGGCTTTGCTGATTTGGGCTGTAGTGCTTGCCATCACCACGTGGCCGATTTATCAACGCCTGCTGTCATCCAATGAAATACACGGCAAAGTCACTTGGGGAGCTTTGCTGCTGACGCTGCTGATCGGCGCGCTTATTCTGGTGCCATTGGGTTATGGTTTGAGCCGGTTGCTGAATGAGGCGCAATCGCTCGGACAAATTCTGACCGAAGCGCAAAATGTCGGCATCCCGCCGCCTGCTTGGCTGGAAACCATACCTATAATAGGCAACTGGGCAAAAGACACCTGGATGAATGCCTTGGGCAACCCGGTCGTCGCCAACGAATCTTTGCACTGGCTCGGAACCGGAAGCGCTATCACGTATACCAAGGACTTCGCCAGCCAACTTTTGCATCGTTTCTTCGGCTTCCTGTTAACATTGCTGGTGCTGTTTTTTGTCTATCAACACGGCGCGGGACTGAGCCAGTATGTGCTTGCGACCAACCGTAAACTGTTTGGCGAAACCGGCGTCCGTTACGCCATTCACGCCACAGCGGCGGTGCGCGCCACCGTCAACGGCCTGGTGCTGGTCGGCTTGGGCGAAGGTTTGTTGCTGGGCGTAGGCTACGCCTTGGCCGGATTAAGCCATCCGGCCATGCTGGGCGCATTGACCGGTGTTTTTGCGATGATTCCGTTCGCGGCCAAACTGATTTTCGGCGCCTGTGCGTTGGTGCTGGTCGCCGAAGGACACATGGCGGCGGGAAGCTCGCTGTTCGTATTCGGCGTAGTTGTTATCCTGCTGGCCGACAATTATGTACGCCCCAGACTCATCGGCGGCGCGGTTAAACTGCCGTTCATCTGGACCCTGCTCGGCATTTTCGGCGGATTGGAAAACTTCGGCCTACTTGGCTTGTTTTTAGGCCCTACGCTAATGGCGGTATTGATCTCGATCTGGCGCGACTGGGTTGCCGATATGAATAAACCGGAGACTACTGAAGACAGCGCCGTACGGGAAGTGATTACCGATGAGCAACAGCCGAACTCATCGCCAACAGAATTCGACGACGGACAATAACCGGCGCTTCATCATCGTTTATTACTTTAATGGTCAGGCACTGTTGGCGGCTGCGGATGTCCATTTCAAACTCATCTAAGGATTTAGCGCCGCCAAGCGCCTACTTATTAGAACCTTTTGCTATTTGTAACCGATGTTACGCGCGGTCCACAAAAAGCACGAAAGACACCGAAAAACATAGAGCCTTATGTTTCCCGGACCCCTCATTGTCCGAAAATATCTTGTTTCCGCAGATGAATATCCCCGTGCCGTGCATGCCTTTTTTCTGTCAATCATTACCTTTAAAAAGTACCACCAGCTCAGAGCAATAAAAAATAATCCATTTCACTCCCCAAACGCCAGCAGTTCTAAGCAGCTTAGCTTGGTCGGCCATAACCACATTATCTTTGGGAAGGCAAATAAAAACGGGCGAAGGCCCTAAAATTCACAGTGCCGAACACTATTCCTGCATAGGTTGGCGCCGTCAGAATATATTTAAAGACATCCCTCAAGTCCGGGGTTCTTAATGCCAAAATCGAGTATTTTTCTAGATTGCATTGGAGAAAAGCGGTGGTCATGCTTTGGCGCAAGATACGCATCCTTCAGCTGTTCCGCCGCTTATTTCTGCTCAGATTAATAGTCGCCGGTGTAATCCTTTTTTCCAATTTCCACGCCATTATGCCGCAGTATGGCGTAAGTGGTGGTAAGGTGAAAATGGAAATTGGGTAGCACAAAATCAAGCAAATAAGCTTGTCCCAAAAAATTGAGCTCTTTACTGCCAAATTTCAGCGTGATTTTGCGCTCTTCACTGCCGTCAACTTGCGATGCGCTGACGCTTTCTATAAACACTTTGGTCTTGGCGATACGCGCTTGCAACTCGGAAAAAGTGCTTTCATTATCGTCATAGCTGGGCACTTCAATGCCAGCCAGTCGAGCGGCGCAACCTTTGACCATATCGGTCGCAATTTGCACTTGCCGGCTCAACGGAAACATATCGGGCGCCAGACGCGCATTGATAAAAATGGCTGGATCGATTTTCTTGGCTTCGGCATGGGCGGCCGCTTTGTCGAGTATCCCGGATAAATTATCCAACATACGCACAAAAACGGGGATGGATGCTTGGTACATAGTCAATGACATAAAGGTTTCTCCAGTGAATGATGGGGGATTGTTGTAAATTCTATACCAATAGCCAGTACATATTATTTTATAAGCTGAAAAATCTCTAATGCGTTACCGTCTGGGGCGCGACAAAATAGCGGTTCCTTTAAATTTATATTCATTCCCGTATATTCATGACCAGCCCGGTAGCAACTAAGGCAAAAAGACCGGAGGTCATAAAGGCTAAGGTGTAATTCCCGAACAAGCCATGCAAATAACCGGCCCCGTAACAGGCTAACGCTGCGCCAATTTGGTGGGCGAAGCAAATCCAGCCGAATACAACCCCGACATTTTGCTTGCCGAACAGATCCGCCGTGAGCGCTGAGGTCGCAGGAACCGTCGATAGCCAATTAAGGCCATAGACGACGGAAAAGGCCATCAGTTGCCCGGTCGATTCGACATAAGGCAGCAACATTAATGAAACTCCACGCAGTGCGTAATAAATCGCCAGCGGCCAGCGCTTACCAAAACGGTCGCATAGCCAACCGGAGAAAACAGTACCGGCAATATCGGTCGCACCCATTACGCCTAATGACACGGCCATGGTCATTTCCGGGAAACCGTGTTCGATGCCGTGAGTAATCAAGTGTGTCTGAAACAGGCCGGAGGTGGTAAAACCGCAGATACCGAAACTGAAAGCCAGCAACCAGAACTGAGGACTGGCCATTGCCGAATGCATCGGGTTCGGGTCAGGACGAATCTCAGGTGCAACGCTCCCATTGTCGCCGTAAGGCTTCAATCCCTTTATACCGGGATTATTAGCCATCAATAGCATAACCAGTGGCAATACGACCAGGCCCAGCAGTAACGCTACAAACAACGTTACTGCCCGCCAGCCGAACTGCATGTTCAGGTTCATTATAATAGGCGTGAAAATTAACTGACCCGACGAAAAGGCGGCGCCCAAAATCCCCAAAGCCAGACCGCGCCGTTGCCGAAACCAGCGATTGACAACGGTCGATCCCATCACGATTGAGGTGCCTCCCGAACCTGCACCGATGATCACGCCCCAAAACAAATACAGTTGCCAAGGTTCCTGCATGAAGATACTGCCGCCCGCCCCTAAAGTGACCAAGGTCAGCATGATCACGGTGATGGCTTTAGTACCGTGTAAATCCATCAGCCTGCCTAAAAAAGGACCGGCAAGCCCGAATAAAAGCAGATTGACCGAAACGGCGCCGCTGATTGTTTCCCGGCTCCAATTAAATTCATGCTCCAGCGACAGCATAATGATGCCCGGAACGGACCGAAGCGTCGATGCAACAAACAAACAGGTAAAGGTAACAGCGAGTACGATCCAGGCATAATGAATGCCGGTGCGTTTAATGGTTGTCATGATCAGCGGCGTATTCGAAATGGTTAAAATAATTATCTCGTTCCCACGCGTTGCGGCTGTTATACACATCTCGACGTAGGCCGGAATAAGGCCATCCAAGCGCGTAGCGCGAGGTGGCGTTTCCGGCGAATTTGGGGGCGTTTGCCGGAAACGCTGGTTCTCGCTATCGCTCGAATCAGCTTATTCCGGCCTACATCTGTGCCGCTTCGGCCCTCCGTTATCCATAAATCATGGCGCGTCTTCCAACTCATCAAGCAACTCAATCAAACGGGTTACGCCCTGAAGCAATATGCCGCCAACGCCTAACGCAAACCAGACGCCGATCACAAAACCCCAATGAATAGGCGCGGCGAAAAACTCTTCCCTGAACCAGAAAGTATGTCCCCACTCATTAAAGCCGACGCTGACCAAAATCATGAACGGCCCGAATACGGCCAGCGTCAACGGCAGTGAAATACCTTTGGCATAAAGCGGCAACCGGGTTCTGGCATATAGCCAGGCGCAACCGCCTAAAATCACATACAGCGGAAAATTAAAATAAAACTCGATAATATGATTAGCCGTAAAAGGCGTGTCGCGGATCGCGACCTGATGCCAGGAGTTATCCTGTTCGGCAAAATAACTACCGGCCCAATACACCGCAAAAGTGTAAATACTGATCCACATCGTGAGCGTGAAATAACGGCTGATTTCCTCCTTCGGCTCAAGCTTGTCCAGGTTACGATCGCGCGAAAACCATAAATAACCCCATACACCGGTCACGAACACGGCAAGAATGCCCAATTCAACGTAAAACAGCTGCATCCAGTATTGCTCGAAAGCCGGTTCGGACGAGTCCAGCCCCGACGCCACGGCAAAAGCGCCTTGATATAAGCGTAGCCCGACATAGATAACTGTCAGAATACCAAAGCCCTTCAGGTATAGCGGTAAATCCTTTATGTACCAGGGCATTGCGTTTTTGTTTTCTACCTCTACAGGTAATTGTTCGGATGTTATAGCCATGATCTAAGCCTCTTAACGGTTTAATTGAATTTTGGAATCACTGCGGCGGTGATGCTGGAGATATAACGCGCGGCGGTTACCGTATCGTATAAAAACAGCAAGCCGCCGATCCTGCTGTCGGCATCCCGAATCAGCCCGTCCAGTTTTTCGGTTTCCCAAAACGCATCGCTGGCGGTAATCGTCATCGTGCGCTGCTCGCCGGGTTGTATCGGCGCGGCATTGTCCAGGCTCAAGCCTTCAGGCGCGGTCAGGCTGTTTGGATCGCCTTGATACGCTGCTTGCAGATCCTTGTTCAGAAAATGCACATTGGCGGTAGAAAACTCGCCTATTTGCAGCGGATTTTCGCTACGATTATTGACTTTTACCGTGAACGTCATTGCACGCTCCGGTATCCGGTATTCGGCTTTTAAAGTCTCGACATCGACCACGCCGGCATTGACCTGAGCGGAGAGCGGCAAAATCTGATCCAGGGACGCCTGCAATGGAATAGTGTTGGGATACCGGCTTATGGTCATCGCATTGATCGCCAGCACCAGAACGGGAACGCCGATTAAGATGCCTTTTGCAATTAAGCGGTCGTTTGAAGTAACCAGTTCATCTTCCAAACCTGCTTGCAGCATTCTGTAGCGTGGAATAAACAACGGCCGCCGCACCCACCAGAGCAGCCAGGCTGTCGCCAATAAGCCCCAAAAGCTATGCCAGAAGATACCGTTGCCGAGGCCGAACGTTTCCATATCGACCAGTTCGCCATTGATGGTTTTGACTTGGTTCGAAAAATCCGAAGGGCTTCCGGTAATGTCCAGCCATACGCCCGGTCCCATCACTTGTCCGGCGTCTTTCAGGTTAAAAAAAGGATGGATGTGATAACGCCCCGGTAACCGGCCCTTCAACACAATCTTGAAGTTGTAATCGCCTCCTGGCTGCAAGGCCACCGAATTCATCCACGGTTTACCGTTCAAATAGCGTTCGGTCCTGATCAGCACCGGACCGGGCGTGGAGATATTCAAAAACGATGCTTCCGGTTTCGGTACGCTGACCGGCCAATCCTCGGCGACATGGAATTTGCCGCTAACGCTGACTTCGTCATTGACGTTGAATTTTTGTTTGTCCCATTGCACGTCGTACCACTGTATCGTGCGCATCCTGATAAACGGCTCTAACGCTTTTTCGCCGTGCGCCATCGCCGTTTGGATATTCAGCGAATACAGCGAAAGCATGAACCCGACAGACACGGCGCACTTTATTAATAGCTTTTTCATAAACTATCCTCCCTTTAGATTTTGTTAAGGTAACGAACGGTTGCGAACCACTTTCCGATAAACCACCATAAGGTGTACATCAGCACGCATAACAAGGCCGAACAAAATGCCGCTAACGGTGCTGCGTATTGACCGTAAGTGCGTAACGTCCCCCGCTCGATGATGCGCAGATATTCCGGCATGCCGGTACGGATGTATTCGAAACCGAACAAATCGGCGACAGTCAATTGACCGTTGCCGTATTCAACAGGCATATGAAACATGCCGAATATCGGCCAGTTGCTGGGATAAAACAGCAAAGCAAAAGCCGCTCCGCCGAAGATCGCAGTGACGGTCAGGCTGTTGCTTAACATCAAAATAACGTCCAGAACCAGAGCGCCCGGCAGCATCGTGGCAGGCAACACCATGTTGATCGGGAAAAAATTCCAATAGTGATAAGCGAATATGCGAGTCACCCAGGTGCCTATCAATAACGCAGCCACGCATAACGTCGCGCCCAGCGGCAGGCGAAATTTTTCCCACATCACCGCCTGCACCGCCGCCGGAAAAGTAATGCCCATCAGCGGCGTAACCAGCGGCCACCATTGCCTGTCTTTCCAGTCCACCCAGAAATCCCAGTCGCCGACAGTCAACGCAAAATGAAGATGAAAGGAACCGATAAACAGAAAAAGAGCTAATACCAGGATCAGGTAATCGTAAGCGCGGGTAATCCGCGCCTTTTCTCCGGTATACGGTCGAAAAGACCGGTTTGAAATATTTGCCGACATAATTGCTTCTCCTACCCATAGTGATAGATAAGGCTGGTTCGCCTATCCAAAATAGTCAGCGTGTTGTAAATTTTGTCGACCGGCCATTGAGGGGGAACTGGACCGACTCAAGCTAAACAACACGCTTGAGTGATACAGTAGGTTGAAAAGACGGCGTTGTTAAATGTTTAAATTTCATCGCATCATTGATGCAATTCATGGTCGTGACGGTCTGCGATTTTGTTATGCTAACGCCGAACCGACCTTGTCAAACCAACATTGAAAGATAGCCGAATGTCTAATTTAAGAACTTTTGACCTGAACTTATTGGTGGCGTTTGACGTACTGATGCGGGAATTGAACGTTACCCGCGCTGCGGAACAGATGTTTATCACGCAATCGGCAATGAGCCATATTTTGCAGAGGCTGCGGCAACAGCTGGATGATCCTCTGCTGGTTAAAACGCCGACAGGAATGAAACCGACTGAAAGAGCATTAGCCTTGATCGATCCGGTCAGAAGCTTGTTGACTGAGGTGGAACAGCTGATTCAGCCGCCGTTGGAATTTGAAGCAGGAACAAGTCAACGGCGATTCGTACTTGCGGCCACGGATTATATGGAACTGCTGTTAATACCCGAGTTATCGGGATTGATCGGTCAGATCGCCCCCGGTATCGATCTTCACATTAAGCGCACCGAATCGTCGTTTCCGGCCGCACAATTGGAAAACGGCAGCCTCGATGTCGTACTCGGTTTCGAATCGGTATTAAACCCGCCCGCTCATTTACACTGCGAACATTTATTTAGCGACCAGATGGCTTGCGTGGTCAGGCAGGATCATCCGCTGATAACAAAACCGCCGTCATTGGAAGACTATCTGGCAGCTTCTCACATGCTGATTTCCCGGACCGGCAGCAACGTCGGTTTAATCGATCAAAAACTGGCGGAACAGGGCTTGGAGCGGCGCATCAAACTCATCGTCCCGCACTTTCTTTCCGCGCCGCTGATCGTTGCCGAAACCGACATGATATTGTCGCTACCTTATCGAATTGCCGAGCAGTTTAAAAAATTTGCACCGCTGGACATATTTCCGGTGCCTATCGAGCTTCCTTGTTACCAGTTAGTCATGATTTGGCATCCGTTGCATGATAAAGATCCGGCCCATCTTTGGCTGCGGGACAAAATAACAGCGATAGGCCGGAATATTAACGGCTTATGAGTTTTAAAAAACTTAAAACAACTCACCACGAAGGCACGAAGAACACGAAGTTTTATTTCTTCGTGTTCTTCGTGACTTCGTGGTGAATAAAAGGTTTAAATAGATAAGCTGCTTACCGTCCGGGCAATCCGGCTGCCAAAGCTTTTATCTGTAACAGATAATACGGCGGTTTTGAAGCCGATACGCCGCCGTTAAGCGTTGCCGACCGATGCAATCGATTGACCACCGCAAACAATTGCCCATCAGGTCCGAAGCTGAACGAGTCCACCCATGACAAGCGCGGGCACTGCGCCAGCCGTTGGTATTTTTTATCGACCGAAATAACGCCAATCGCATTGGCCGCCAGCTCACCCAGGTAGATGTTGTTATCCTTGTCGATGGTCATGCCGTCCGAGATCGGTTTATTGCTGTAGCGTTCAACACGGTTTGCCAACATCTTCGTATCCAGGCTCTCATCGACCAGATCGTCTGCTTTTATCCGGTATAAACTCAGTCCATGCATCGGACCGAAATAAACCCATTCATTGTTCAGGTCTTCGGTAATTGGATTGACGCCGATATGAGGCCGAAGCAATTTTCCGGCTTTATCCTTCACTTGAACCGGTACATTATCGATGACCAGATCGACCTGTTCAGGAATAACGCTGCTATGGCCTTCAAGTACGCGTCTTGCCGTTCCTGTGTTCAGGTTGACGACAATCAGCGCGGCATTTGCGCCTCCGGCCGGATCGCTGATAAAAATATGCCGGTGTTTGGTATCGACCGCAAAATCGTTAACAAAAGCATCCTTAGGAGCTATCGGCGTCGGCAAATGGATAACCTGATGCAGCTTATTGCTATGGGTGTCCCACCCGACCAGCTTAGGGGTGACGCCGCTACGCATGCCGTTATCCAGCATCCACACAATGCCATTGGTATCCGATCGGATACCGAGCACGGAATCGAGTTTCAGACTCGATATTGAATCGGAATCCGCCAGTTCTTTGTTCGGAAACGGCAGCAAGGCATTATCTTTATATTCAACCACGGTGTATTTCGGCTGATAAAACTGATGCATGCTCATGATGATGCGCCCGGTATCGGTAACGGTTACATTACCCGGACCGGCATCAAGATTGGCGATGATATTGAATTTTGAATCGGGGCTTGCTGCCGCTTCACATGCGAACATCAAGAAAAGGACGGTGACTTTAACGAGAGTATTCATAAATAGCTCCAATGGAAAAAGGTTCATTGAAAACATTACGCCGTCGAGTCAAGGCTGTTAAATGATCTTTATTCATGGCGGCATTTATACATTTTGTGAGGCCGGGGCGAGAGCGGATATTCAAATCAAATCATGTCAGCCCGGTCGGCGTATTGCCGAACTTCATTCTGCCATACTCATCGCCACTTGCCGCCGGCCGCGCGGCAAGTGGCTCAGCCTGATACCAGGCCGATGCAGTCAGGTATAATCGCCATTACTGAGCTGGTTACAGCATTAGCGGTCCGCGATTTTTCGGTTTTGCCCGCGCGGCACTCCCTGCTCAGCGGCTAATCACGCTTGATTTTGGTAATGATGTTCGATAATGCATAGAAAAAACTCCACGCTAAGCTTGTTTAAATTATTGTCCGGATTATTTCGCCTAAGCCGCAAGCATCCCATCTTGCTGCTGATTGTTTTCGGTCTGGGTTTGGGCGGCTACGGCTATGAAGTTAAAATTGCCCGTCCGCCGCTACTTTACCAAGGCGCGCCGCAATCCATCGACGCCAAAAACGTCAATACCTGGTTTCGCATATTACGTAATCACGGCTTTATTCTGGGCTATTCGGATCTGCGCGGTAACCCGTTGTGGGTCGAATACGCGCTGACTCCCGTTGCGGAAAATACACAGCCCATAAAACGCCTTCATCGCTTTGAAACCGATTGGCGCAGCATCAATCGCGTCAGTCAGGAGAGTTATCAAAAAAGCGGATACGATCGCGGACACATGGCGCCGAATTATGCGATGAGTCATCTTTACGGCAGGGATGGGCAAGCGGACAGTTTTTTAATGACCAACATCACCCCGCAAAAACCCAAGCTTAATCAACAAGTGTGGCAGCATTTGGAGGAGGCGGAAATAAAGCATTTTGCCAAGCTATTCGGCAAGGTGTGGGTGATTACCGGGCCGGTTTTTAGCGGCACAATCGAGCGCTTAAGTTCAGACATGATGGTGGAAATACCGGATGCGTTTTACAAAATATATATGACAGAAGCCGCGCCAGACAAGCCGCCTATCGCTCTGGCCTTTTTAATTCCGCAAACGGTCAACGGCAAGGAGTCCTTGGCTCAGTTCGTGACCAATATCGACAGCATAGAAGCGCAAACCGGTATCGATTTTTTTGCTGAACTCGATGACCGCGTTGAGTCGCCTGTGGAAGCCGCTATCGAGCCGCTTCCCTGGGGTTTGCAGACTGCCGGCAAACTGCCGTCGCAGCATTAACGGCAGTTAGGCGTGTGCATGAAATAACTTGAACAACTCGCGCCGATAAATTTTCAGCGGGAGTGCAAGCTTCGCTTGCGCTTGCAGGCAAAGCCTGAACTCCGGCTATTAGCAACTTTCATGTACATTCCTTAGCATGCAGGATTATCAAGATGGCGGTTTCTTGACAATCTCCCCATGCGGCCTAGCGCGCCTTGTCTCAACAGATTCTCACGCTATATTTGGGATGGCATTCAATAACGAAACATTTGTTGATCTGGCTCAATTTTTTTACTGCGCATTTTGCTTAAATAGCCGCACGTTGATGCAAATCAACTGTTGAATCAATAGGCGGCGAATAAAAATGAATGATGCGGATAATTTCTGGCTTTGTGTAGCCGGTCTTGTTTTAGCCGGTTGGCTATTGTAGTCATGATTAAAAGCGGCGAGCATGATATAAGTTCGAATCGACAGCAAAAGCAATCGCTGAAGACGTTTCTAATTCCGCCTATAGAAACTAAAAGGCTTCCCCCACTTAGCCGTAGTTTTCGCTTTAGCGCACAGCACGCAACTTAAGGTCTGGATGAGTTGTGTCGAGTGCGGAAGTTTAATCAAATCCTCGCAAGTCTGGGTTGTTTAGCGATTAAGTTGCGTAGAAACTAAACAGCCCTTTTTTATCGTTTATTTTTAATTGCTTGGATTTAACTTCTATCAGTTTTCGCGCTTGAAAGAGATGAATGATTCGACTGACCGTTTCATGCGCGATTCCCAGATAATTTCCTATTTCTTCCCGTGACATGCTCAGGCGAAATTCCAGCGCGGAGTAGCCTCGTAGGCTCAGGCGATCCGAGATATGCAGAATGAAGCAAGCCACGCGCTCTTCAGCAGACCTCCGATTTAGCATCATCTTTTGCACTTGGGCATCAAACTGGTTACAGGATCTTTGCAGCAACACTTGGCTTAAACCGGGGGTGTTGACGGCCAATAGCTCTATTTTATAGGCCGGCAAATGGCAATAATTCACAGTCTCTAAGGCGATGGCGGTACAGTTATGGATTTGCGACGACAAGCCGTCAAAGCCGAGTAATTCTCCGGGAAGAATAAAATCAACAACCAGCTCATTGCCGTTTTGGTCGAAACTCAGTAATTTTGCGCTGCCGGAACGCAAGGCAATTATTCCCCTGAATGGGCTGCCGGCATGATAGATAGCCTCGCCCTTTTGGCGTATGTTGTTTCGGTTGACCAATAATGCAAGCTCGCCCACTTCCGACCGGGGCAGTCCTTTTGGAATGCATAAATTATCCAAGTTACAGTTCGCGCAAGTGATGGCTGTTTCGGTTGTCGATGAAGTGGACAATGTTGAGTCTATCATTATGTTTAAAATGAAAAAGAGAGTGCGGAGATAAAAAACTTAACTTGGTCGCAAGCAATCCGCGCTGCGCTTTATGATGACCAATTTAGCGAAAGGCCGCATTATCTCACCTGAAAGCATATAAACTAAATGGTATTTGTCTTATTTCCCGCGGCATAGCGGTATTCCGCTACCGCTGGAGATTGGGTCGGTATCGATAAAACAAAATTCGTTTAAATCCCGTTCAACTCCTGGTCATATGTTGGCACGGCACGCCCTGCCCACTATCAAGTTCATTTGTTTTGAAAACGCTGTAAATACGTCCTGCTAATTAGTTTTTTCGCATTGCCGCTTCAATTTGCTTGCATAAGGTTTTTAAAATCTTGATGCGCGCAAAGTTCTTGTCGTTGGCTTCCACCAATGTCCAAGGCGCAATTTCGGTGCTGGTGCGATCGACCATATCGCATACCGCATGTTCGTATTCATCCCATTTATTGCGATTGCGCCAGTCGTCTTCGGTAATCTTGAAACGTTTGAAACCGATTTTTTCGCGCTCATTGAAGCGCTCAAGTTGTTCCTCTTTACTGATGGCAAGCCAGAATTTGACCACCACAATATTATGGCGCACCAACTGTGCTTCAAAATCGTTGATCTCGCTGTAAGCGCGCATCCAGTCCTCTTTTGAACAGAAACTCTCAACCCGCTCGACCAAGACGCGGCCATACCAGGAACGGTCGAAAATCGTCACCCGTCCGCGCCGTGGAATATGTCGCCAAAAGCGCCATAAATACGGTTGGGCGCGTTCTTCCTCGGTAGGAGCGGCAACCGGAATGATGTTGTACCAGCGTGCATCCAGGGCGCCGGTAATACGGCGAATCGCGCCGCCCTTGCCGGCGGCGTCATTGCCTTCGAACAGCGCGATTACGGTGATGTCCTTAAACTTGGCTTCGCGTGTTAACAAAGCGAGCTTGCCCTGATATTTTTCCAGGTCAGTCTTGAATTTTTTCTTGTCGATTTTCTGGGTCAGGTCCAGCGTCTTCAGAATATTAAGCCGGTCAATCGAGGGCAGCGGGGGCGGCGCAATAATCTCCACTGTTTTTATATCGGCATCGTCCAGACGTTTGCGGATAGCATCAAGAATCACCTTGCCCACGGTCAAGCTGCGGTAATGCGGATCGTAGCCTTCGACGATAGTCCACGGAGCCTCGGCCGTGCTGGTATGCCGTATCACGCTTTCATGCACGACACTGAACTTGTCGTATTGTTTGAAGTGTTTCCAATCGCGGTCGGTCACACGCCAGCGGGTTTGCGGATTTTTCTCAAGCAGCTTCAGGCGTTTTTCCTGTTTGTCTTTGGACAAATGCATCCAGAATTTGAGGATCAGCGCGCCTTCGTCGGTCAGCATCTTTTCCAGGCGTTTGGCGCGTTCCATGCTCTGGTCGAATTCAGCCGCCTTGGTGTGTCCGGTCACGCGATTGAGAATCGGCCAGGTATACCAGGAGCCGAGAAATACGCCTATTTTACCTTTGGGTGGAAGCTCGCGCCAGAATCGCCACATCATGGGCCGATCCAGTTCCTCATCCGAGGGCTCGCCCATGCCGTGAGTTTGGATAAAGCGCGGGTCCATCCATTCGTTCAGCAAGTTGACGGTTTCACCGCGTCCTGCGCCATCCAGGCCGCCGATCAAAATAATAACCGGAAAGGTGGACGATTTTGCCAAATCCACTTGCGCTTCCAACAGCGCCTCGCGCAGTTTGGGTACTTCCGTATCGTAGGTGGCTTTGTCTATTTTGTGTCCAAGCTCTGCCGATTCAAACATGACGATCTTCCTGAGGGTTTATCCGAGAATAGAAATATTAAGATTATAAAGAGTATATGTTAGGTTTGTCGGCGATAAAAGCTACGGTTTTGTGATTGTTTTTTCATGTTTAGGCTGGTTTTTTTGTTCCGGTGGCAAGCGACCAATCGCTCCAGTAAAGGCCTAATCAAAACAGGTTCATATCCGCGATAATATTTCTTCAATCAGTTAAACCCTTTATAATGGTCGGATTATATAAGGACTACAGGGCATGTACCCATTCTATGACTAATTTGAATAACGCGCTTTCGACACGTTTGGAACGACTTACTGCAAACGGCCATCATCAACTGCTTTGCGGGGGACTTAAAGGGATTGAGAAAGAGAGCCTGCGCATATCCAAAGACGGATTCATTGCCCAAACGCCGCATCCTAAAGCATTAGGCTCCGCATTAACGCATCCGTACATCACTACGGATTATTCTGAAGCCCTGATCGAATTGATTACCCCGCCGTTTGCCGACGTAAAAGACTCGCTAAACTATTTGCATAACATACATCAGTTTGTTTATGAGCATCTGGATAATGAAATTTTACTGGGTGCAAGCATGCCCTGCGGCATTGATGGCGATGAAAGCATCCCCATCGCCGAATACGGCTCATCCAACATAGGCCGGATGAAGCATGTTTACCGCCACGGTTTATGGCATCGTTACGGCAGAACCATGCAGTCCATTGCCGGCATCCATTTTAATTATTCGGTGCCTGAAGCCTTGTGGCCTGTTTTGCATAAAGAAAAAAACAGCCTATTGAGCCAGGAGCAATTCACTAACGATGCCTACTTCGGTTTAATCAGGAATTTTCAGCGTATGGGCTGGTTAATTCTGTATTTATTCGGCGCATCGCCGGCGATCTGTAAAAGTTTCTTCAACAGCCGTCCGGCATTGGTGACGCAATTTGAAGCGTTTGACAATGGCACGCTTTATCATCCTTATGCGACGTCGTTACGGATGAGCGACATCGGCTACAAGAGTAAAAATCAGGCTAATTTGAAAATTGATTACAACTCTATAGACGGTTACGTCAGTAGCTTGAGCGCTGCCATTAACACGCCTTATCCCGAATATGAAAAAATCGGCACGCTGGTTGACGGCGAATACCGTCAACTGAACAGCAATATTTTGCAGATTGAAAACGAGTTTTACAGCACTATGCGGCCTAAGCAAATTGCGCAATCCGGCGAAAAACCGACCTTGGCGCTTAAACGCCGCGGGGTGCGATATATAGAAATGCGTTCGCTGGACCTGGATTTGTTTAACCCTATCGGCATCGATGAAGATAAAGCCCGGTTTATTGAAGCGCTGTTGCTCGCATGCTTGTTGCAGGACAGTCCGAAAACGTCAGATCAGGAGCAGCAGGTTAACAATGCCAATCAATTGGCTGTTGCCAATTTTGGTAGAAAACCGGGCCTGGAACTTAATAAAAATAACCGACAAATTCTTTTAAAGGACTGGGCGGCTGGAATTCTTGAATCCATGCAGCCGGTGTGCGCAATTCTTGATCAAGATGATGCGGCAAAACACTATAGTTCCGCTTTGGAAAAACAGCAGTTGTTAGTTGAAAATCCTGATTTAACTGCATCTGCACGCATGTTGGAGCAAATGACGCAGCTTAGGCAACCGTTTTCGCGTTTCGCATTAAATACCTCCATCGAACATAGTCAGTATTTTAAGCTCAACAAACTGGATCAGATCAAGACGCAGCAGTTTAATGACATGGCGGCGCTATCTCATGAAAAACAGCTGGAAATCGAAAAGAACAAGCAAATGCCGTTTGACTATTTTCTGAAGCAGTATTTTTTGCAAGCGTAGCTTAACTATTCGCGATTGCTGTCATTTGAGTTGAGGCAGGTTGTCGGCGCGTGAACTCGCCCCCATATAGATGATTAACTTAGCAGTGATACTAGCAAGCGATAAGGAAAACACATGATGACCACATTTGATATAGAGCAACTACAAACCGGCCTGGATAAAAAAAATCCGCGCGTCATACTGAAAACAGCGCTGGAGCTGTTCGATAATATTGCCATTTCATTCAGCGGCGCCGAAGATGTGGTATTGATCGATATGGCGTTGGCGATCAGAAAAGACATACAGGTCTTTTCTTTGGATACCGGACGCCTACACCCTGAAACTTATCGTTTTATAGAGAAAGTCAGGACGCATTACCAGATCGATATTGAGTTATTGACCCCGGACCGGAACGCGCTGGACAGCTTCGTTAAAAAGAAAGGCCTGTTCAGTTTCTATGAGGATGGGCATCAGGAATGTTGCGGCATCCGTAAGGTCGAACCGTTAAAACGCAAGCTGGCGCATTTGGATGCCTGGATTACCGGTCAACGCAAAGATCAAAGCCTGGATACCCGGCAAGATATTCCCGAAGTGCAGATAGACACGGCATTTTCCACCGCCGAGCATCAGCTGGTTAAATTTAACCCCTTGCTCAACTGGAGTTCGGCGCAAGTCTGGGACTATATTGAAGCCTATCAGGTGCCTTATAACGAATTGCATGAAAGAGGTTTTATCAGCATAGGCTGCGAACCCTGTACCCGCGCCGTGCTGCCTAATCAACATGAAAGGGCGGGGCGTTGGTGGTGGGAGTCGGGGGCGAAAAAAGAATGCGGATTACATGCGGGGAATTTGAAAAAGTAACTGATGTTACGCACGCATCTAATAAATAAAGCGTAGTCCACGAAAGGCACGAAAAACAAAGTAGGTATACAAAGGAGAACAAAGACGCAAAAAAAAAGCGCGTCCCTCTCCTGTCCGTCATGCCTGTATCAAGTCACATACCTGTCATGAACGTTGTCAAAAGGAATGTGGCTAAATGCTTGGCATTACATCGTTAACCGAGAAATATACTGTTCTATGTTTTTTCGTGTCTTTCGTGCTTTTCGTGGACAATGCGTAACATCAGAAAGTAATTTTGGTCTTTTAGATCGCGCAGCAACGTTCTGTATTCTTTTGCCGACAAAGCAAGCGCTTTGACTTATAAGGTCGCCGGGGTGTCATTTCCAGTCTGAATAACTCGGCTAGTCCGGATCGCTCAGGTACAAATTTTCAATCAGCTTTCTTTCTTCTTGGGTAAGCAAAATCGGGGAATATTTCATTTCGGAACGGCGTTGTTCGGAAAGCAGTTGTTGCCGGCGCTCAGTTGCACGCCTTTCGTCGTTACGTCTGCTCAAATTACGACGATTAGATTTTGGCCAAGCCAGATAATGATTTTTTATATTTTCCACCCACTCCGGCGACCCAAATGGATAGGGAATCTCGCGTCTGTCGGTCATGCGCCGCGTCATTGATGACCTGCGCGACTTGTGTCGAAAATCATAGAGGTTCATATTTCGTTTCCTCCCGACAATTTGTGGGGTGTGTCCAAGGCAATGAGTATAAAACGAATAACTATTATCTGGTCTTTGCCGGACTCAGTCTATAAGCTTTTATGCTTACAAACTGATGTTACGCATTGTTCGTAACAGCTGAGGTGGTAGTGGATAGAGTGTGTCGTGGCTTATAAGGCGCGCCCTGCGTTAAATAATGGTAGGGCCAACTTTGCTTTATATCAAAGCAAAACCAATCCATTAAACCAGCACTATGAGCAGATTAAGCCAACGCCTCTTCGGCGCTAGAGCTGAATAAATAGTCTTTCTTTAAGCAGTGATCAAGCCATTTTTGCAGAAAATAATTTAACCGCCATTTGTAGTTCATGATTTCTCGGCTTAATCCGGGATCTTTAAAAACCTGCCCCACACCGGCTCGGGCATGATCGCTTAATACCTCGGCAAGCTGGGCATCCCGATAAATTCTTATCTTGACCGCGGGCGCCATAAACTCTTGCTGATTTCTATCGAAGCAATGGCTAAGTTCTACGGTCAGGGTATACGGCGTACGTTCAATAATTTCAAGATGCAGCGTAGTGTGATGCGGGGCAAGGCCAATAGCCGTTTCTTCAAATGCCATTAAATCCGGAATTAACTTCAGCAACTTTTGATAGTTGGACTCGCAAACTTGTTCAAGACAGATAGACTTATTGACCGGATTGACAAAACTCATGGCCGCGGTCAGTTTTCCCGGTAACAGGCATGGGCGCTGGCGGTTTCCCATAACACCACTTGGGAGACGTTAAAGCCGGATTGTTTAAGATGCCGGTAAATCATCTTGCTCAGCACTTCCGCGGTGGGATGTTCGTCAAGGGCCAAAAAGCGCTCTTTATTTGCAGTGAGCATGGGGATGATCGGGTCATCCTTATGCAGAAGAAAATTGTGATCGAGCTGCTGATCTATGAATGCTTCAACGCTGTCTTTAATATCGGAAAAGTCGCAGACCATGCCTTGGTCGTTGAGTTGTTCCCGCTCTATAGAAATCGAGGCCTTAACGCTATGGCCGTGTAAATTGCGGCATTTGCCGGGATGATTCATTAACCGGTGTCCGTAACAAAAATACACCTCTTTGGTAATTGTATACATAATAAAAATATAAGCAGTGCCGTAATTTAAATAGGGGGTGTTACCTACATTGAGGTAGACAGAGGGACGTACAGGGGCGGAAGCATTGCCTACAAGGATATAAGCGCGGAGCGAAAACCTCAGTCCCCTTTTATGCTTTTTATGGTGGCGGCCACTTCGTAGCGACCATCGTCTTGCCGGGTACTTCTGATAACTTCAATGAAAGCGGTCATTGAAGGCGTAACTGTATTTTTGGGAACGACATTTATTTCCATCGCCTTGCCGGGATCGAAAGATTGGTCGGCAATAAATGAAACGCCGGCGCCGCTAATCGATGAACAGCGGCCATGATGCAATTCATCCGAACCCGCAAGTCTGTAGGTTATGTCACAGTCTATTTCCATTCGAATATAATTGCGTTTTTCATCATATTCCAACATCTTATTTCTCCGGTCAAATTTAGTCTGCTATTGAGCTGTGTAGCCTTATGCTACGAAGTTTACTATAAAAAGCGCGATAATGGGGCATGATTTGCAACAACACCGCCAATTGAGCTATTCCGCTGGATATTAAGCTGAATTTATGTAATATGACGCCAATTTCCACATTTTAATAAACAGACTTCTGAGTATCATCTAATGAATAAAGCGATCGTTTTAACCGGAATCACAACTACCGGCACTCCGCATTTGGGTAATTATGTCGGCGCCATCAGACCGGCCATTGCGGCGAGCAAGGACGCGAATGTTACGCCCTTTTATTTTCTGGCCGATTATCATGCGCTGATAAAATGCCAGGAGCCGGAAAGAGTCAGGCAGTCCAGCCTTGAAATTGCCGCAACCTGGCTGGCTTTAGGGCTGGATACCTCGAATGCGGTTTTCTATCGGCAATCGGATGTGCCGGAAATTATGGAACTGTCCTGGATGTTGACTTGTGTCGCGGCAAAAGGTTTGATGAACAGAGCGCATGCCTATAAAGCAGCGGTTGCCGAAAATGAGCAAGGCGGCGAAAACGATGCCGACAAGGGCATCACCATGGGCTTGTTCAGCTACCCGATCTTAATGGCGGCCGATATGCTGATGTTTAACGCCAATAAAGTTCCGGTCGGCAAGGACCAGATTCAACATATCGAAATGGCCAGGGATCTTGCCGGGCGTTTTAATCACATTTACGGCGAACATTTTGTACTGCCTGAGGCGGTCATCGAAGAACATGCGTCAACCTTGTCGGGCTTGGACGGACGCAAGATGAGCAAGAGTTACAACAACACCATCCCGTTATTCGAGCCTGAAAAAAAACTAAGAAAGCTCATTAACAAGATTAAAACCAATTCGTTGGAACCGGGCGAACCTAAAGACCCCGAGGGCTGCACTTTGTTCAGCATGTACCAGGCCTTCGCTAGCCAAGCGGAAGTGGCTGAAATACGGCAACGCTACGCGGACGGCATTGCCTGGGGCGAAATGAAACAGGTATTGTTTGAGCATATTAACGAACACATCATTCCGGCAAGAGAACGTTATGAAGCGCTGATGCAGGCGCCGGAACATATCGAAGAGCAATTGCAGGAAGGCGCTCAAAAAGCGCGCGCGGTCAGTGTGCCGTTTATGAAGGAGTTGCGCAAAGCGGTCGGGATTTCTCGAATTTCCCTGTGACAGCCGTGCCATCCGTGACCTTCGGTAACTGGCTCAAACAGGCATTAGTGCTGATCAGCCGTGCGCCGCTGCTTTGGACAGGATGCACGTTGTTCATCGGCCTGCTTTTGGGCATCGAACGAGTTTCCCTGGCGCTGGGTATTTTTCTCGCGGTAACGGGGTTGTTTGTCGGCGTAGGGCTTGCAAAATATATCGACATGAAAGCATCGACAAACACGTCATTGAGCTTTTACCGGGCAATCGTTAAAAGCCTGCCGTTAGCCATATTAGCGGCGGGCAGCCTGGTAATTTGCTGGTTTGCATTCAGGATGACCGCCAATATTTATTCCGGCGAACTCTATAAAATAGGCCGCTTCTTCTTTTACTGGGAATTGACAGCAGAGCATCTGAACAACAAATCCACCCACCAAATAGCCGCTTGGCTCTATTTGCCGGCCATAATCACGCTGTTTTTTACTTTGCTGATGCTGACTACCTTTGCGAGCTGGTTCAGCTATCCGCTAATGCTGTTTAAAAACTATACATGGAGTCAGGCAAGACAGCAAGGTAATGAAGTATCGGTCAAAAACCAGGCGGCGATGTATAGGCTGCTGGCTTTTATATTTGCTGCCGCCTTTATTAGTGCAGGGGCAATACCTTTGTTAACGCCTGTTTTGTATATGCTGGTTTCGACATTGATGTATGTATCTTACAAAACCGTGTTTGAATCGACATGACAAGCCCGGTTACAGCAGTTGTCCCAGCGCAAAAGCGCCAAAATAAGCTGCTATAAAATAGAACAAGGACAGAACCAAGCTGGCGAAAAGATTCACAGTCAGCACTTGCTTGATAATGTGAGTTACCACCGCATAATCCCACAATAAAAGCAGAGCCAAAAAATAATAACTTAAAGGATCTTCGCTGACGGTGAGCCAAATCAACACCGGTACGACAAACAGCGCGATTATATTGGCACAAAATATAATCGCTGTTGTCACTTGTACATAGGCGTATAAGGTCTTATTAAGGAACAGCATCGCGCCTATAAATATCAGCGTTAATAAGGTCGCTATGCTAACTTCGGTAAATGCCTCTATCGGGTCGTCGGTCATGTTGGCTTGCATGAAATACTCGACAACAAAATAGAACAGCAGATTTTGTTTAAAAAAATCGACTGATCTCGGTAGCTCGAGCGGGTTATTTTGTAACCAGCATAGAGGCAAGTACTGTTTTAAAACATCCATAGCGACCCAGAGTTTTATTTTACAATCTATTTATAGCATAGCGGCCAAGCACCCCGTAGGCATGTGAAATACTATTTAAAATCCGCCGAGCCCGAACCGGTGAAGGATTGTCCGTCATACGTGCTGAAATTATCATTCAATAACTGAACCAGTTCTTTGGTTTTATTGGATATCTGAGCCAAGCGGAGTTTGGTTTTTTTATTCCAGCCGACCGGCTCTGAAATCGGCAGCATCATGCGGCTGAAGGTCAGGTTTTTTTCGAAAATACCGGCTAAGTTCTCCATTAAATGAAGTTCTTTTTGGCGGGCGTTAAGTTGGCTTATGATTAATTTCGCTTGGAGTTTGCTGAAAATAATATGCAGCGGCGTCATGGTGACCAACAGCGTAATAATGACTGCCGGCCCGATAATCGGGTCTAGCAACAGCTCCAGAATGCCGGTTTGTATTTCAGCAAAAATAGCAAGGGTAGCAATAAACCCAAGCACAATCAGGCTGGAAAAGGCTGATCGATCTTTCCAGAGTCCGATGGCTTTTTTTACTTCAGGCATCACCACGTTATTAATTTCGCGAACGTTTTTTTCCAGTGAATTCAACACGCGATAAGTACGATCATAGCCGACATTGGCTATGCGCTGGTCTATCAAGGCCAAGTCAACCGAAGACTGAGAGCTAACGCTGCCTTCCTGGCTGGACAGGACAATAAACTGACCGGTATTCAATCCCAATGCGGCAAGTTTTCTTTGCCATGAAGAGATGATCTCGCTGTTTGTAGTCGAACTCAACATTGTTTCCGGTCTATCGATCAGATAAACAAATTTATTGGAATCCTGATGGAGAGTGATGTTTTCTATGATCTCGTCAACCAGCGGCGATGTTGAATCAAAAACATCGGTAAAAACTAACACCAGGTCGGAGTTTTCAATGGCATGCTTTGCTAACAGAGACGTAACCGGGTTGGATGGAGCGGCGCTGATGTTGGGCGTATCAATGAAAAGCTTGCTTTTCAGGCGGTCGCTATTAAGCGTTTTCAGTTCCAGATAAGAATTAATGCGATCCCCTTCGCCTTGTTGCCGCTGCTCGATTTTACTGCTGATTTGATAAAACGGGAACCGGTGGTCTACATCCAGCGCGGTGCCGGGCAAAGTCGCCGGGTTGGACTGATTGTTATGCAACAACACTGTAAACTTATGGCTGGACGTTTGAATGCCCGAAAACAAATTGTCCGAGCCCAGATAATTATTAATAAATCTGGATTTAGCCGTTGAGTTACCGCCGATCAAGCTGATTATGGGCCACCATGAGTTTTTACTGGCTGTCGTTTCATCCATTTCGATGAGCCCTAAATCGAATTCAATTTGATCGAGCTCCTGAAAGACTTTTGAGGCTTTCAGTAATACCGGATTGTCCGCGGCGAAGTGTTTTTCAAGGTTAAGCAGGTATTTGCTTGCTGTCTTTTCAGTCATCAGTTTGACACCTTATTTGTTGTATTTTTATAGATTAAGGGGTAACGAAGTATACACCTAGAATGGGCGAGCAATACAAAAAAACAAGAGCGATAATGAGGCGTTTTACGGCTGTAAAACGAAAAAATGTTGAGCAAATATTGTACTTTTCATGCTCAAATTAGATGGGTTTATAGTATATTGGGCGGCGGTTAATGAGCCTTGTAAACTTGTAAAAAATAAAATGATGAATGTGAACAGTCTGATTGTTCTTCGAAGCTTAGCGGCGCTTGCTATGGCTGCGTTAATATCCGGCTGTGCCGTGCCGTTTTTTGGCGGCTATGGCGCAAACGGCCAGTCACGCGAAGAGTTTGAACAGCACGTGGAAGAGGTTTTCAAATTGCAAAACCGAATGACCAGCGAAGTGATGATGTTACTGGAAAGCGACGAGGCCAAAAAACCTGAAGCCTTAATACAGGCTGAGCAACATATGCAACAAATCTGCGCTGATCTTAACGAATATGTTTCTCGTGACATTGACGGCTTAAGCACCGGGCTTTTTTTACGCCGCCGGGTTGAAAAGTCGGCTATCGACTGCGAAAAAGCGGCTATGGCGATCAAGCCGCTGCTGGCCCCTTAACGCATCAACGCCGATCAGTCGGCCACGGCGTTAAAACCGTATTTTGCGCAGCTTTGCTGTCATCGGTTTCGGGATAGTCCAACGTGTAATGCAAACCGCGGCTTTCCTTGCGCTGCTGTGCGCAACGAATGATCAACTCGGCGACAATGACCAGATTGCGCAATTCCAGCAAATCGCTGGTAACACGGAAGTTACCGTAATATTCGGCGATTTCCTTTTTAAGCAATTCCACGCGGTTCATGGCCCGGCTTAAGCGTTTATCGGTTCTGACGATACCGACATAATCCCACATAAAACGGCGCAGTTCCTCCCAGTTATGTGAAACAACCACCTCTTCATCGGAATCGCTGACTTGCGACTCATCCCAATCAGGGATAAGCGGCGGCGGCGAAATGCCGGGCAGTTTCTGCAAAATATCCTCGCTGGCCCGTTCTGCGAACACCAGGCATTCCAGCAATGAATTGCTGGCCATCCGATTGGCGCCGTGCAGGCCGGTACAGGCAACCTCGCCTATCGCATAGAGATTGGCGATGTCGGTGCGCGCATAACTGTCGGTTAACACGCCGCCGCAAGTGTAATGCGCGGCCGGAACCACAGGAATAGGCTGTTTGGTGATGTCGATGTCAAACTCAAGACACTGCTGATAAATGGTCGGAAAGTGCTCGCGGATGAACTGTTCCGGCTTGTGGCTAATATCCAGATAAACGCAGTCTATGCCGCGCTTTTTCATTTCATGATCGATGGCTCGGGCCACAATATCCCGGGGTGCCAATTCCTCTCTCGGATCGAAATGCTGCATAAACGACGAACCGTCCGGCAAAATCAACTTACCGCCCTCACCTCTTACCGCTTCGCTGATCAAAAAAGAATGTGCGTGCGGATGATAAAGACAAGTCGGATGGAATTGCATGAATTCCATATTGCTGACGCGGCAGCCTGCGCGCCAGGCCAAAGCTATGCCATCGCCGGTTGAGCTTTGCGGATTGGTGCTGTAAAGATAAGCCTTGCTGGCGCCGCCTGTTGCCAACACCACGACGCGAGCCGTTATCGTCCGAACCGCCTGCTTTTTTGAATCCAAAACATAGGCCCCCAAAATCCGTTTGTCGCCTTCCTTGGAATCGGTAATTAACTCCACCACATTATGGTGTTCGAACAGATCGATATTCGGGTGTTCCTGAGCCCGTTCAATCAGCGACAGCGACACCGCCTTGCCCGTTGCATCGGCAGTATGTACGATGCGACGATGAGAATGACCGCCTTCCTTGTTTAAATGCAGCTTTATTTCCCCGGACGCAGTCTGCTCCTCGGTAAAAACCACACCCTGTTCCCTCAGCCAATCTATCGAACTTTTACCGTGCGTCACGGTCAGCCTGACAATATCCGGATCGCAAAGCCCTGCACCGGCGTCCAGCGTATCTTCAATATGCGATTCGATCGAATCATCGACGCCGAAAACCGCGGATATACCGCCTTGCGCGTAATAAGTGCTGCCCGCCGTCAACGCGAATTTAGACAGGACCGCAATACGCATGGAATGATCGGCCAGCTTAAGCGCCAAGCTTAGGCCCGCGCCGCCGCTGCCAATAATAAGGACATCGTAATTTTGGGAATAAGGCATTAGATTAAAGAGGATGAGCCGGACAAATTGAGAGAAAGTTTATAGTGTTAACACGCTACGCTGCTGTTAATGGATAATAAAGCTTTTTAGTGCGATAGCAATTTTTTTTATATCGCTATCCAGATATATTTTGTCTCTGTTACTATCAGGTCTTAATGAGTGTTACAGCCTTAAAAACAGGACAGGATTTTTCTGCAATGCTCTATCTATTAGCTTGGCTGCTATTTTCAACATACGTGCTTTTATTAATGATATTAAATGGAGGTTTTTATGCTCAAAAAAATTAAATGGTGTTTTTTTCTGATCGTTTTGTTTAATCAAAACGTATCGGCGCAATTACCGGATTTTACCGAAATGGTAAAAACCAACGGCATTGCCGTGGTCAACATCAGCACCACGCAAAAAGCGCCGCCGGAGGCTGAAAACGCCCCCGAAGAACAGCAGCTGCCGGAAGGCATGCCCCCTGAAATGGAAGAGTTTTTTAAACGTTTTCTCAATGAACAGGGCGGCGGCTATGTGCCAAGGGATACCACCTCATTAGGCTCGGGTTTTGTTATCTCCCCGGACGGTTATGTGTTAACCAATAGCCATGTGGTAAAAGATGCCGATGAAATCGTCGTCAAACTATCCGACCGCCGCGAGCTGTTAGCCAAAGTGATCGGCACCGATGCGCGCACCGATGTCGCCTTATTAAAGGTCGATGCCAAAGACTTGCCCGCAGTGTCTATCGGCGATCCGAACAAACTGCAAGTGGGCGAATGGGTCCTGGCGATAGGCTCCCCATTCGGATTCGAGCAATCCGTAACCGCCGGCATCGTCAGCGCCAAGGGCCGCAGCCTGCCCGGCGGAAATTACGTACCGTTTATACAAACCGACGTCGCCATAAATCCGGGCAATTCAGGCGGACCGCTGTTTAATATGGAAGGCAAAGTCGTTGGCATAAACTCCCAGATTTATAGCCGCACCGGCGGTTTTATGGGACTGTCATTCGCCATCCCCATGGATGTAGTGATGAATGTCGTCGACCAGATCAAAGCCACCGGTAAAGCCGCACATGGCTGGCTAGGCGTCCAAATACAGGATGTAACGCGGGAACTGGCCGAATCATTCGCCATGAAAAAGCCGCAGGGCGCGTTGATTTCCAAAGTGCTGCCCGACAGTCCCGCAGAAAAAGCCGGATTGCAGATTGGCGACATTATTACCGAATTTAACGGCCAGCAAATTGAAACCTCGGGCGATTTGCCGCCTATGGTCGGCATAACGCCGATCAATGACAAAGCCACCTTAAAAATTATCAGACAGGGCGAAACTAAAACCCTCGACTTCAAAGTAGGACTGTTGCCGGATGAAGCGGATAAATCGGCAGAAGCTAAAGCCGCCGCGCCAAAGCTTCCCCATAACCGACTGGGCGTTAACGTCATTGACTTAACCGATGCGCAAAGAGAAGCCTTACAGATTGCCAAAAACGGCGTGCTAGTTCAGGATGTTGCCAAAGGCACCGCCAAGGATGCCGGAATCCAGCGTGGCGATGTGATCTTGCGTATTCAGAACAACGTCGTGCGCGATACGGCTGATTTTGAGAAAATAGTCGCCAAACTCCCTCCCGGTAAATCAGTCGCCATGTTAATCCAGCGTCAAGGCAGCCCGGTGTTTCTGGCAATCAAAGTCGAAAAATAACCGTTTACACAATAGTTAGTACCACGAAGGTCACGAAGTTTTGTAATTTATTCTTCATGATCTTCGTGGTTTTTTTATGCGCTTTGCATACACCTCAACACGCCGGACCTTCCTGGTTTTAAAAACCTGGAAGGTCCGCATATCGACATGTTTCAGAACGTTACTATCGACCACACCCCGACTTTATAAAATCAACACGCATCATGGCTTTGTAAACCGATGCAGTAGGTGTTTATAAGTATTCATTGTCCAAATAGACCGGTATATGCTCCATCCAAAGCGTAACAGCAACACTGCGATGCGTATAGACCGGAGCCCATGCCGTCAGCACAGGATCGGAAGCAAAGCCAACAGGGATCGTGACTGACTGCGTGGCCAGCAACAATAAAACCGCTGTTTGCCTGTTGACATAGCCGCCGGAAGCCTTGTGCTTTTTTGCTATCGAGGCAGATTTAGCGATGAGGGAATTGGTAAGACTTCAAGAACCCGAAACAACAATTTACCACTGTCATCCAACTGATAACGCATTGATGCAGTTTCTTCAAGCATTGTAATTATGTGTAGTTGCGACCGCCCCCTAAGCGATGTCGCCCAAGGGCCGATGGACAAGGTAAATTTCCAAATGCATATAGGTCAGTCCTACGCTACGCGCAGGAATCGTTAGCGGACTGTCGCCCGGCCTACATTAACCCACCCTTCAACAACTCCCGTGCCCGATTATCCGCACCCGACGGAAGCTTGTCAGGACTGGCGTTAATCCAGGCCGCTATGTCCTTCCATGCGGTGGGGGCCTGCAAGTCGCGTAACAGCATGTGGTAGCCGTTTTGATAAATCGCCACGGTTTTTTTCCCCGCATCCGCCTGGAGAAATTGCTGCAAGAACGCATAAGTCGGCTCTTTGGGGATGATTTCGTCTTTCTCGCCGTACAGCATCAGGGTATTGGCGCGTAGCGTTGCGGCGCTGTTAAATGCCGCATCCATCAAATCGGCCAAGCCGTACACGGTTTCCACGCGGGTCGCTTTGATCACCCACGGGTCGCGGCCCAAGGCGCGGAGCATATCGATGTTATCCGATGCCACGACATGAACGCCCTCCCCGGTCAAAGTCAGCCAGGGCAGACTGTGCGCCAGCGTCCAAAGCAAGCCGGTTTGATACCAGGGCATGGTTGACCTGGCCCATAACGCCGGCGCGGCAAGAATAACGCCTGCGACGTCGGGCATATCGGCTTGGCTCATGGCGGTGATCACTATCGCACCGCCCATGCTTTCGCCAAGCAAATAAACCGGGCGTTTCGGGTAACGTTGTTTGACCAGTCGCACCAAGGCTTGTAAATCCTTAGTATAGGTCTCGCCCCCGGCCCATAATCCGCGTTTGGGGGCCATGCCGAAACCGCGTTGATCGTAAGCAAAGCAGGCAATACCCTGTTTGCTGAAATACTCTCCCGGCGTGTCAAAAAAACGGCTGTAGTCGTTGAAGCCGTGCAGTGCAATAATGACTGCACGCGGTTCGGTTTTCGGCAGCCAATGCCGTACCGGCAAATTTGCGCCGTCTTCGGTAAGGAAAATATTCTCGCCCAATTGCGGCGCATTATTTTTTGCGCCGGGCGGATAAGTCATCGGCATACAGCCGCTTTGCGCAATAAGCAGCAACAAAACAATGAGTGAGTATCGGAGTTTCATGTATTTGGTCGATAGATATACAGAAGGCTTTTATTATATGCTCATGCCTATCAAAGTTTTCGACAGAATTGCCGGAGGCTATTCAAGCCTACCCAAAGGCTTTATCATATATCTGAATGCAGTTCCCTAAGCTAACGCCCCTTCATTAACACGCTTCATATTTTGGCAAGACAATCCCGTTACCCTGACAACAGCAATTTTCGCTCATTACCGATCAAGCAAATGCTGCGTAAAGCCGCGCTTTATGTGCTGTTCGCTTTCCTGGCTTCATCGGTCGGCTTATGTGTATTGTTGCGCTGGGCGCCTGCGCCTACCTCGGCGTTTATGATGTACCGGCATTTTGAAGACTTGGTCGATGACGGCGCTTACCAGTCTATTAAATACTCATGGATCGGCGCAAAAAAAATATCGGACAATGCTTCTTCGGCGGTTATTGCCGCAGAAGATCAGCGTTTTTTTCAGCACTCCGGATTTGATCTGCACTCCATACAATCATCCATCGATGTGTACATGGACGGCGGACGACTGAGGGGAGCGAGCACTATTTCCCAGCAAGTGGCCAAAAATTTATTTTTAACGCCGTCGAAAAGTTTTGTCCGCAAGGGACTGGAGGTCTGGTTCACGCTGCTAATCGAATTGCTGTGGAGTAAGGAACGAATATTGACGGTTTACCTGAATATTGCTGAATTCGGCGACCATCTGTTCGGCATCGAGGCCGCAAGCCAGCACTATTTTGGCGTCCACGCAGACCGCATCAGTCGATCGCAAGCGGCATTATTGGCGGCAACCCTGCCTAATCCGATACTGCTGCGGGCAGCGCAACCATCAAATTACTTGCTTAAGCGGCAAAACTGGATACTCCGGCAAATGCAAAATCAGTAATTTTTTAAAGTCCGGGTCTGATATAATTTAAAGTTAATATAATAACTGTCCGAGACAGGCTTCCAATCACATCAACACCAAGCAGATAGAGATAATCCATGAGCATGCAAAAATCCATCATCAACACTCGTTTATTGAGTAGCCTGGTTATATCAAGCGTGCTTGTGGGTTGCGCGAGCACCGCTGAGATCAATAAAAAAGATCCCTGGGAAGGCTGGAATCGCGGCACTCAAGAGTTTAACGACGATCTGGACAAGGCCGTTTTAAAACCCGTGGCTAAAGGCTATATGTGGATAACCCCGAAAGTCGTTGATGACGGCATAACCAATTTCTTCAGTAACATGAACGACATCGGCGTAACCCTCAACGATTTTATGCAGCTCAAATTGGCGCAAGGCGGGATGGATGCCAGCCGCTTCCTGGTTAACACGACGGTTGGCGTTGCCGGCTTTATTGATGTGGCGAAAATGATTGATCTGCCCAAGCATAATGAAGACTTCGGGCAAACGCTAGGTTTCTGGGGTGTTCCGTCGGGTAACTATCTGGTAGTGCCGTTTATGGGAGCCAGCTCACCGAGAGAAGTCGTAGGGGCCGTTGGCGATGCGTTAATGAATCCACTGACCTATACCTTTGCATTTGCCGGTAGCGGTGCAGCCGTCAGCGCGGTCAATGCCGGAGCCAAAACGGTTGATGTCACCGATACCCGCGCCGATTTGATACCGACTGAAAAAATTGTCGATGAAGCCTCTGTCGATCGCTACTCCTTTATCAAAAACGCTTACCAGCAGCGCCGCGAATACCTGCTCCATGACGGCAATGTTCCTGAAGAAGACGAACTTCAATTGGAAGATGACGCTACTGCCGAGGGAACGAGCTCCGCAAAAACCACCGGCACAGCACCGGCAACCAGTAATCGTCCCGGCTCAGCGCCGGTGACCGATAATTCCAAACACTTTCTGGACTTATCCGCGCCTGTTAAGAAATAAGCAAGGCAACGGGCGACCTCTTCAGCCGGTCGCCCGCTCACTGTTCAAATGAAATTCTCAATATTCATCCTATTGCTGAGTGTTTTCTCCGAATGCTCTTCATCCCCTATCGACAATAACTGGGCGATGATCAGACAAGCCGCGCAAATCGGCGATAGCGCCCAAAGCATCGGTTCTTATACGGCCGGTTGTTTAAGCGGTGCGGTCTCGCTACCCCAGAATGGCACAGGCTATCAATTGATGCGCCCTACCCGCGGCCGATCTTACGGTCATCCCAACTTGATACGATTCATTGAAAGCATAGCCAAGACCGCCCATTTACAGCACTGGGGCGTCTTGCTCATCGGAGATCTGGGACAACCTCGCGGCGGGCCGACGCCAAGCGGACATCGCAGTCATCAAACCGGGCTCGACGTCGACATCTGGTATTTGCTGTCACAACAAGCCGCAAGCCGGAGCCTGGCATTTAATGAGCGCGAGACCTGGAGCGCGCCCTCGGTTCTTGTCGCCAAATCGGACGCCATTGATGACAACCAATGGTCGATAGCACATGAGAAAATTCTTGAGACTGCGGCACAAAGGCCCGAAGTCGACCGCATCTTCGTCAATCCCAGCATCAAGCGCCTATTATGCGCACGTAAACCAGCCCATGACTGGCTAAGAAAAATTCGTCCGTGGTGGGGGCATGACGATCACTTTCACGTCCGACTCAAGTGCCCGCTGAATAACAAAAACTGCACAGGGCAGGAAGCGCTGCCTGAAAGCGACGGCTGCGATGCGTCGCTGGCCTGGTGGTTTTCGGAAGAAGCCAAGACGCCGGTTCCGGCAGCAAAAAAACCGGAACCGCTCGCATTGCCCGCACTATGCGATAGCGTGTTAAAACAATAGCGCCGGGATAAGCAAACTAAATCAAACCTTTATCGTCCCGAACCGGGACGATAAAGCCCAGCCCGTCATCCGTTGCAATAAATTCGGACAATTCCAGACGCAATTTATCCAACGCCTCATCAAGTGTTTCCCGCTTTACCTGATGGAACGAAGGCAACATGGTCGACGCGTTATGGTATTTCAAAATATCCAATAATATTCTGGCTTGTTCAATAGTGTATCGATGTTTCACAACTTCTCCGTAAGTACTGACATAGGCTTAGGTAATTCTAGCCGCTTCGTGGACTTTCATCCTATCGCCTGTTTAATAAAAAAAAAATATTATAACTTGAGGTAAACCTACTAAAAAATCCGCTCAATAAGTTTTCATCAGCCCATCCAGCGTCAATCCGCAACTGGGCGCAAACGCTTTCATAAAAAAACCGACTTCCGGTTGTTCCGATGCACTGATAGTTAAAGCCAATTGCTCGGCAGCAGTTTCAAACTCCGCGTTCCCGGCTTTTAACTCAGCCTGGCATTTAAGATAGGCCGATATTTTATCTGCCGCTTTGATGATCCGAACATGCTCAGGCGGCATCCTGTCATGCTGAATCAACACCTGGAAATCAGCCTGCAACTCAAGCGGTAAAAGCGCCAGCAGCTCTATTTCGGCCTGATGCTCAATCCGCTTGTAGGCGGCGCTGATTTCCTGGGAATGATATTTGATGGGCGTTGGCAAATCGCCGGTAATGACTTCGGTAATATCGTGATACAACGCCGCCGTAGCAATGGCGTTGGCATCGACATTGCCACCGTAATAACGATTTTTAATCAAGGCCAGCGTATGGGCGATAACCGACACTTCCCAGCTATGCTCCATGACATTTTCATCATGCGCATTGCGCTTTAGCCCCCAACGTTTAATCCATCTCAGCCGCGATAAATACGCGTAGAAACTGCTTGTTATTGCTTTATTCATATGTCTTTAATGAGCGAATTTTCTATCAGAACCTGAACATACTATTTCTTATTATCCAGAAGCAATGAACCCTTATCAGCGTCAGCGACCTGGCATTATTAATCATCCGGTTAATTATTATTGGACCTTGGCGACAGCCGATTTTATTGATTCTGCGTACAACCGGCCGGAAAAACCGGAACGCCTCATCGTTTAACTATTTTCATTCATTAAGACTTGCATGCATTTATAGCTGTTGATTATAGGGTTATGATGCTTAAATAGTCCACTTTGGTTACAGCTAAACATCATGCTTATTCAGTGGTATCCCGGCCATATGCACAAGGCCGGCAAAGAAGTCAAAGAAATCCTGCCCCAGGTTGACCTGATCATCGAAATTCTGGACGCGCGCATCCCGTTCAGCAGTCAAAATCCGATGCTCGCCGCGCTGCGCGGCGACAAGCCCTGCATCAAAGTGCTCAGCAAAAGCGACCTTGCCGACCCGGTAGTTACCCAACAATGGCAAACCTACCTGGAACGAGAGCAAGGCGTAAAAACCCTGGCGCTGACTACCGAGCAGCCCGAAAAAATGCGCCAGCTGACCGAGCTGAGCCACAGGATGCTGCCGAACAAAGCCAGCAGCGACAAACCGATCCACACCCTGATCATGGGCATCCCCAATGTCGGCAAGTCCACGCTTATCAACATACTGGCCGGAAGAATGATTGCCAAAACCGGCAACGAACCGGCCATCACCAAGACCCAGCAACGCATCGACATCGGCAACGGCATTATCCTATTGGATACGCCCGGCATGCTGTGGCCCAACGTCGAGAACAGAAACAGCGGTTACCGGCTGGCGACCACCGGCGCTATTAAAGACACCGCGATCAGTCACGAGAATGTCGCCTTCTTCGCGGCCGAATACCTGTTGCGGCATTACCCTGATTTATTGCAGACCCGTTTCCAGCTGGAACAGCTACCGGAAGCCGAACAACAGCTGATGGAAGCCATTGGCAAAAAACGCGGTTGTCTGCGCTCGGGCGGACATATCGAGATGGACAAGGTGGCTAAAATCCTGCTGTCTGAATTGCGCGCCGGCACCATCGGCAGGATCAGCCTGGAAACGCCTTCCATGATGGAGAAAGAATTGGCCGAGCTGGTGATTATTCGCGAGCAGAAAGAGGCCAAGAAAAAAGCGCGGAAGCAGAAATGGAAAGGGGGGAACTAAGTTATGTAGAAATCTAAACTGCTGGATGCGCACCTGAATAGCAAAAAAATCAGCCATTACCAGCAGATTCCCCTCAAATAATCATGACAATCCTTTCGCTCTGGGCAAAATAGTTTTTACATAATCCTCGGTCACTTCAAAGATAGGCTCGACATGGTTCATGCTTTTCATTAAAGGAACAACCTTAGTGCGAATACCCATTCCTCTATAATCGACATAACCGTAATCCCGCAGCACTTCCATGATGAGAATATTTCTGGGCGAACGTTGCCCGGCGATCATTTTTTCAATCGTCATTGAGTTTTGCAGAGCACCGGGACTGATGACTTCGAATCTATCAGCATAGATACCTACTTCAATATCCACAAAACGAGTCCAATCGCGATGCACTAAGGCATTAACAACGACTTCGCGAATGGCGTCGATTGGATAAAACCATTGTATTTCTCTTCTGAAATTTTCATCTATAGCGGCGGCTTCCAACGAAACAAATGGGCTTATCTGTTCAATAAATCGCTCAATGACCCCGCCATCGATCAAGCTTTTCCCTGAACCTGTAATATCCCATCGTCCCACAAGCGGCCCATCCAATATCTCGTCAAATAATGCCCGGTATTCTTTTTCTTCACCAGCAAAAGCAAAAACTCTTAACCCTGACTGCTTCAAATGACGACGCGGATTTTTTCCAAACAGGATCAAACCGGCAATCGAACAATAAATTTTATCTCCCGCTTTCGCTAAAAAACCCAATCCCAATAACCTAGACTCCCATTCATCCGGGCTATTCGGCACTTCTGGATCTTTGATAATGTCTCTTAGATAATTTTGCAACCTAACTTCATCAAGACAGCTCATATCCGTCTTTGGAACAGGCATGACTTCAGTGTGCAACATGCCACCCAATTCAAAAAGGCGCATCTGCTGCTCGCGAGTAGCCCGAGGCGATGTGCTGCCTACGCGAATATAAATTGTTTCATCGCCGGCATGTCGCACAACGTAAGGTTTGGAAATGCCTTGGGGAAAAGTGATGACAGCAACAGTATTATGGTCGTCAACCTTGATCTGCTCATAAAACGGCAAAATCATGGGATGGATTTTGTCTCGAAAAACATTCATCACCCATTCTTCCAGGTTGTCCTTTTGAATACCGGAGATGGAGCCGTCGTCTTCAACACCAAGAATCACCCTGCCGCCCTGAAAGTTCGCCAGGGCGACAACCTCTTTTGCCAACTGTTCAGGACGAATATCATCCCGTTTGAACTCTACACCGGAATTTTCGCCGTTAGCGATAATCTCCAGCAATTCAGCTTTCAACATGGTTCACCTCAAAATCCATACTTGGCTTTGCGTTGATTGAAAGCCATTTTTCCGCCTTCAAGAATTTTCGCCGCTTTATCCCTGACCCGGGGGACATCTATTGCACCTTGCGATTCCGCTGGAAGGTAAGCCTGACCTTCTTGCACTTCGAAAACACCAATCCATTCGGCATCACCAAATACGGGAATATTGGCATTATGGGTGGCGAAGATAAACTGGCGGGCTATTTTTGCAGACCTTAACTCGGCCACGATACGATCGGCGATAAAAGCATTGTCCAAATTATCTTCCGGCTGATCCATCAGTAGCGGATCAAGATTCTGAAGCAGCAATAGATGCAGAATTGCCGTACATTGTTGCCCCGTCGAGAGTCTATCCAAAGGCCTGAGATTTTCCGCCCCTTCATGCGCTGTATTCAGTTCGATAAGGATCGAATCCGGCAATTCCAGTTCCTGTAATTGCAAAACCTGTTCGCTGGTCAGCCGGGACAAGGCATCTGCTACGGTGGGCGTGATATTCCAACCGGCATTTCGTAAAGCATTGGTACCTTGTCGTACCAATTCGGCCAGTTTGACAGGGGAGAAATCCCCGACATCATTTATCCAGGCAAGTCTAGCCGCCCCGACATTTTCGAGTTGGCAGTGCAAAAGAAATTGAACAACCGGTTCACACTCAGCTTCCGATTTCACTGTTAATTTCAGTTTTCCGGAAAGCCGCTTGTTCAGACGCTTCAATGAGCGCTCAAATTGAGCTGAACGCTCAGCTCTTAGTGATGAAAGCTCAGCAAGCGTTGCTTCGCGTTGCAAATTAAGTTCCGTTACTACTTTTTTCCTATTCGCAACCAATACTTGTTTAGGGCGAATTTTTTCAATATCTTTCAACAGGTTCTGAAACTCAACGCCTATTTGATTGCCGCTTTTGCCTTCAAAAGCGGGAAGTTCCTTAAACGTTTTTTCCAAGGCAATTTCTTCTTGCTCAATGCCGATATTAAGCACCTTATCGATTTCAGTTAATACGGTTTTTACTTCGGCGTATTTCGTTTGCCATTGATTCAGCAACGCTTGTGCGTCGCGGTGAAGCCCGTCTAAACTGCCACGCATCTTGCGCAGGGTTTCGGCATGAGGAAGATGGGCAATAGCGGTTTCACTGAGGAATACCGTATCCGGCAGGCTATCATGTACGGCTTGAAAGGCTTTATCGAGATTAGGGCCTTCTTCCTCTATGGCTCTTTTGCGCAGCCGCTTCTCCGTCTCAAGCAATGGAACGATTTTTAGTTTTTCTTCCAAACCCAATGTCTTAAATTGCCCTAGCTGTTCTTCAAGCTTCGGAAGCCGGGCCACCTCGTCTTCTATCGAAGCGACATTGTCCTGTGCTTCAAGCAATTTCTTCCTATTTTCCGCCAACTTGCTTATCGTCTCGCGAATACGCGTCTCGCTATCGTGCTGACCGCTTTCAAGAAATCGGGTCAGCAGTAGTCGTTGGCTAGCTTTATCCTGAGCAATCTCATAAATTTCATTTTGTCCATAAACCTCAAGGCCAGGCAACAGATCGAATGGCGTAAATGCGGAAATATTGCCATTTTCATCCTTTACGCTGGCGCTTTCACCATAGCGCCGCGCAACAGTGAAACGCTTGCCGTTCATTTTTGAAGAGCGGATGACTAACTCGACACGTGCTTTAGATTTATTACCCAGATTTTCTTTAATAATTTCGTCGTGTTGTCTTTGTGCGTTCTTACCGATAGGCTTTAATTGCAGCGCATAGCGTATGCATTCAAGTAAAGTCGATTTTCCGGTGCCCCGCCCGCCAATCACCGCATTCAGGTGTTCGGAAAACTCGATATGAACGCCATCCAGATAGCCACCGGTGACTTTAATGCTTTCGATACGGGAATAGTATTTCTCGGAGACATCGCTATTCAAACGCACCCGAGATTCCGGGTCTTGGAAAGCCAACTTGAACGATTCAAAACTGGGACGGGTCATTTTGATCAGACAGGATGCCTTTTGATTAGCTAGATCATCCGGTATTGCCACGTCTTTGGCGTTGATGATAGCTATCGGCACGTCTCTTTTATACTCAGGCTCGTTGTTTAACAGCATCTGCCGATAGCCATTGCACTGTTGGTTTTTTAACTCATCCAGTGTGCCGGGAATCTGTGCCGCTTTTAATAATGAATTTTGCCAGACATGATTAAGTTTCCGATACAAAACGCCATTGTCATCAGTGCAATGAGCAGCAAAAGCAAATCCTTTGAGATCTTCTTCAACCTTTTTAAGCAATTGCTCAGCGCTCAACCTTGAAGGTCGGACTCCATTTTCAGGATCGAGTAGTTCAAGATTACCCAGATACCGGTTCAATTCTGTAGTGGTCGTATTTTCAGAGAACAGACATACAAAATGGGTCTTTTCACTGGACGCAATCTCAAAACCGGGAAACACCAAAATACCATTCTCATTCATAATCTGGCGAATAGCATCAATGCTATCGACATTACCATGATCCGCTAAACCTATAACCTTAATGTCATTTTCTTTGGCGACGCGTACGAGCTCCTGATTGTATTGTTCCTCAGTCATACCATGCCCAGCACCGCGATAGGCAATATAGCCTACCGGATTTACCTGTAAAGCGCATTTCCAGAAACTGGCTTTGGTGTATTGCTCAGACATCAAATTTCCTAATATTAGTGACCTGAATGTAGCTTATGCCAACACTCGTTAATTTTCATACATAATTTACTTTTACTTCGTCACCCATTGTTCCTGCAATATGTGCTGAACAAAGTGATGCGCATCGTAGCTTGATGCATTCTACGAACTGCACGACAACATCGAACACCCAGCCCGTTGCCTTGCCCAGTCGGGGCGTTTTAAGGCGAATTCTTCTTTGCCGGGCTGCTCGTCATAGGGATGGCGCAATAATTCCAACAGTTCGTTGACCATCGAAAAATCGCCCTGCTCCGCTTTGTCTATCGCCAGTTGCGCCAGGTAATTCCTCAACACGTATTTGGGATTGGCGGCGTTCATAGTCTTGATGCGCTCGGCATCGACTATGCCGGAATTTTGAACCCGTTTGATATAAAGCCTGAGCCAGTTGCCAAGACGCGCTTTATATTCATCGGTTAATTGCTCCGGCACATAATAAGCTTCCATCAACGGCGCCATCAAAGCCTCATCGCCAAGTTCAACATTCATGACCAACAGGGCAAGCTTGCGGTAAAAAATGGTCATATCCGTTTCAACCGATTGCAACAGGATCAACAACTCGGTGTGTAACTCCTTATCAATGGCCGGATCATAGGCATTAAGCCCCAGCTTACCGGCAACCATGGTTTGCCAGCCCTGCTCAAAGGTATCTTTGTAGGCATTAATCGCCTGTTGCAGAGGTTCAACCTGCTCAATCAGCGGATAGATCGCATTAGCCAGTTGCCCCAGATTCCAGAACGCGATTTGCGGCTGATTGCCGAAACGATAGCGACGATCGGTCGCATCGGTGGTATTAGGCGTCCAGTTGGGATCGTAATTTTCCAGCCAGCCGTAAGGACCGTAATCGATGGTGAGGCCGAGTATCGACATATTATCGGTATTCATCACGCCATGAACAAAGCCGACCCGCTGCCAATGCACGATCATTTCCGCCGTCCTGCGGCAGACTTCTTCAAACCATTTAAGATAAACGTCCAGCGACGGCTCACCCAAATGCGGAAAGTCAGTAACAATGGTGTAGTCCACCAGTTTCTTCAGCAACTCGATCTCGCCTCGAGCGGTAAAAATCTGAAAACTGCCGAAACGGGTAAACGATGGCGCAACGCGGCACACGACGGCGCCCGGTTCGGGTTTGGGGTCGCCGCTGTAAAACATATCCCGGATGACCTCCTCGCCGGTCAGTATCAGACTCAATGCCCGCGTGGTCGGCACGCCCAAATGATACATGGCTTCACTGCACAAAAACTCACGCACCGAGGAGCGTAGCACCGCCAAGCCGTCGGCATTCCTTGAGTAAGGCGTGGAACCCGCGCCTTTCAGCTGCAAGGTAAAACGCTCGCCTTCCCTGTTAATTATTTCGCCCAGATTGATAGCACGACCGTCGCCGAGCTGCCCCGCCCAGTTGCCGAACTGATGGCCGCCGTAACAGGTTGCGTAAGGATCCATGCCGGGCAGCAGACTATTGCCGACAAACACTTGGGTAAAATCGGCGGACTGACAGACCTCCTCGCTCAAGCCCAGCAACTCGGCAACCTCTCTGGAATAAGCGACCATCTGCGGACTAGCCGCTTTAGTCGGCAATACCCGAGAATAGCAGGCGCTGAAAACCTGACGACGATTATTGACGGTTTCAGGATCGGCGGGCAACTCGCGGATAAAACGATTATCGAAGATCAAGTCATCGAGTCCGGAAGTTTTTGTTTGGGAATTCATCATAATCATAAAATCTCACACAGGTTCGGTGGGCTGTTCAATTGACAATTTAGGCTATTCTAGCGTTAAAAATGAATTCTCCTTGATATTCAGTTAAAATAACCAGGCTAATAAACCTCCGTTTTTGATGGAGGGTGTGTCATTTTATTTGATGTATTTTTCTGAGGTCGTCGTATGCGTAAAAATCTTCTTACCTTCATTGGGGGCGCCACCTTGCTCCTTATGCATCCTTGGAGTCAAGCGGCCAGTGATTTACCTCCTACGGCCAAGGTGGAAATGGGTCCCGTAGAAGAAGTATGTTCCGACTTTACTTCTCCTGAATGGCGAAAAGAACAAGTCATTGACGGTGTGCAAATACAGGCTTCACGGCTATGTAATCCCGACAATCCGTCTGACATCGCCGCCTTTGTCAAAGGCACCAACGGCATTTCCATGAAAACCCTGATGGAAACTCAACTCGCTGCCGATGCCGTTACCATGTCCGACGATGTCGACGGCGACGGCGACCCTGATAAAATCATTATCAAACTTGAAGTTGCCGAGCTCAACGGTCATTCGCCCGACATGAAGGATCCCACCACCACCTTCGATATAGCGCCGGGCATCCAGCCGACTTTTTGGGTTTTTGCCCCCAAAACCCGCGATATGTCCACGCTCAGCATTTATGAGCCGATAGCCAATCCGTTGCTGCGCGTGCCGTCTCCGGTAATCCGCGTCGAGCAGGATGACGTGGTCTGGCTGGTTCTGGAAAACACCCATTATTTGCCGCATTCCATCCACTTGCACGGCATTGACCATCCGTTCATGGACCATGTCGGCGTCGGTAATGATGGCGTTGCCCAAACCAGCAACATGGATACCATGCCGGGAAAAAGCAAGACTTACGTAATCAAGCCGCGCCAGCCGGGCACCATGTATTACCATTGCCACGTACAGCCGCACACCCATATTCCGATGGGCTTGCAGGGTATTTTTGTGGTCGAGGAAAACCGCCCCAACAACTGGCCGCAAACCCTTAATGTCGGCGCAGGCCAAGTGCGTCATCCATCGGTTGCGGTACTTGAAAAATATGCGCGGGAATATGACCTGCATTATCAATCGGCGGATAAAGAACTGCATGAGCTTGTTGCCCGGTCGGCCAACGATCCGCGCCTGATCGCCAAGCATATGAACATGGAATATGACACCACCGACGCCACCGACGATTATTTCATGCTCAACGGCCGCTCTTTCCCTTATACCCTAAGGGAATCGCTGATTGAAATGAAACAGGATGAAAAAGTTAAATTGCGGGTTTTGAATGGCCATACCGAATCCTTGGCCCTGCATATCCACGGCCACAAGCCGACCGTAACCCATTACGACGGCGTCGACAACGGCCCCAGCTCGTACATTCAGCGTGACGTACATGCCATGGTGCCCGCACAGCGTCTTGATCTTGAATTAAGCGGCGTCGATGACGGCCTGCACAGTTTCGGACAAGGCATCTGGATGTTCCACGACCATGTCGAAAAAGCGTTTACCACTAACGGTGTCGGTGAAGGCGGCGACATCAGCCTGGTCGTCTATGACGGCTTCCTTGATGAAAAAGGCATTCCCAAATCGCACGGCATGAGCCTTGCCCCCTATTTCACCAAAGGACTCTGGAAACGCAATTATCCGATCTGGCAAGATTATGATGAGTGGCGCAGCTTGGGCCTGCCGGATTTGAAAGCGGAATACCAACCTTCTAAGATGGCGGTGCAAACCGTGCAACAACAATGGAAGCCGGAAGCCCCAGCCGCCGAACAGGAAAGTTCCGCTTTTGGAAAACTGTTGTTCGGTCTAATACTGGGATTATTAAGCTATGTGCTGATAATTAACCGGCAAACGATTTATAACCGTGTTCGTAAACTGCTTAATAAATAACACCGGCCATCAGCTTAGAGACGTCGCCTACATGTATGTAAGTAACGTCTCTAAGCCATTATTGCCATTCTCAAGCACACTAATCCGGACATGGCGCACACCCGACGCTTCTAACCAGAGGCCGCCGGGTCATGCGTAAATGACTGTCACGCATAAAAACCGGACTCCCCCAATATGACGCGAACCTATGCCATACTTGCTATGGCATTGATATGCCCCTGCTTTTCTGCATCGGCTGAACCTATCCATCTCCAGTTACGCTGGCATCACCAGTTTCAATTTGCCGGCTATTACGCGGCATTAGAAAAAGGCTATTACAAAGACGCCGGACTCGAGGTCATTATCCACGAAGGCTCCCCGGAAAAAAAACCGCTACAGGAAGTCCTGCAAGGCCGTGCCCAATATGGCGAGGCCAATAGCGAGTTATTGCTGGCGCGGCTGCGTGGCGCGCCGCTGGTCGCCTTGGCTGCGATATATCAACATTCCCCTTCCGTACTAATAGCACGCAAAGACGCCGGAATTTCTTCACCCGACGGTTTAATCGGGAAAAAAATCATGCTGATGGATCAGACCGTCGACGCTGATTTTATCGCCATGTTCAATAATGAAGGCATAGACATAAGCCGCCTTCATATCATCCCCAGCAGCTATGAAATTCGCGATTTGGTTGACGGCAAAGTAGACGCGTTTAATTCGTACCTAAGCAACGAACCTTATTTTCTCAAGCAGCAAGGCATTGAATTCACCGTACTCAATCCGCGCAACTACGGGGTCGACTTCTACAGCGACATTCTGTTTACAACGGAGGATGAGCTTAAACGGCATCCCGAGCGCGTCAAGGCCTTCCGTCAAGCCAGTCTTGAAGGCTGGTATTACGCAATGGATCACCCGCAAGAAATCATTGATCTATTGCTCAACAAATATAAAGTCAACAAATCCGGAGACCATCTTAACTTTGAAGCCGACGCAATACGTCCATTAATAGTGCCGGATGTGATCGACCTGGGACACATGAACCCCTGGCGCTGGCGGAGCATGGCGGAAACGTTCATCAAAGCGGGCATGGTTGAAAACGATAAGTTTTTGCAAAACTTCAGCTATGATCCCGACCCCAAAGCCGATAAGGAAAAGCTGCTCACTTATATCGAAATATCCGCAATCATCGTTCTATTGACTAGCGTGATTACTTTAACATTGTTGGTTTCCTATAGAACGCTGAAACAAAAAAATAACACCGCCAAACGTAACGAAAAGCTTTTACGCCTGTCCCATGAGACGGCCGGAATAGGCGACTACGTGACCGATCTGGCGACCGAGCACTGGGAAAGCTCGCCCCTGCTTGATCAGATTCTCGGCATCGACGCTCATTTTGAACGAACTATTCCCAATTGGGCTGCATTGATTCATCCCGAGCACTACCAAGGCGTGCTTAATCACTATCAGGAAATTCTCCATAACCGCGAGCGGTTTTCGATGGAGTATCAAATCATCCGGGCTAACGACAAGCAAACACGCTGGGTCATCGCTCATGGCGACATCGAATTCGACAATGCCGATAATCCGGCGCGCATGGTCGGCACCGTTCAGGATATTACCGAGCGCAAGCAAGCGGAGCAGCAACTCACCCGCCAACTCCGGCATCTGAAAATAATGGAGCGCATATCCCGAATAAGCGCTACGGCCGAAACTATCGAGACCATGCTTGACGAGGTACTCAAAGAAATTCAATTAATCTTTAACGCCGACCGAGCCTGGTTTTTATATCCTTGTGACCCCACAGCAAGCGCTTGGACGATACCGATGGAGCATACCCGCCCCGAGTGGCCGGGCGCTTTTGCACATGATATGAAAATCCCGCTCACCGAAGAGGTCGCGGAGCTGTTTCAATCGATGCTTGGCGCTGACAGTGCCTTGCAATACGGGCCGACCTTAGACCTTGCCGTTCCGTCCATAGCCGCCGAAGAGTTCTCGGTAAAATCCCAGTTACTCATTGCACTTCGTCCGCAGATCGGCAGTCCCTGGCTGCTCGGCATTCATCATTGTTCGGAAACGCATATTCACGACTCGGACGATCTCATGATGTTCGCCGAGATTGCTCAAAGAGTGACCGAAGCTTTAAGTAGCCTGATTTCGCTCAAAAGCCTGCGGGAGAGCGAGGAACATTTCCGCCTGCTTATTCAACAATCGCCCGTCGCTATAGGCATAGCGAATAAACAGGGGAAAATAGATTTACTGAATGACCGTTTTATCCAAACCTTCGGCTACACGCTTGACGACACACCAAACTTGGATGCGTGGTGGCTGCTTGCTTATCCCGACAAATATTACCGGGATAAGGTGAAAGAAATTTGGATGGGCTCAATGGAAAAAGCCATCCTTGACGGGAAAGAGTTTGAGCCTATGGAGTTCAGGGTAACCTGTAAGAACGGCGCGATACGCGACATAGTTTTCTATAACGCCATCGTCGGTGAACGGGTGTTGGTATTTTTCGATGACGTCACCGAGAGCAAGGTCGTCGAAAATAAATTACGAAACCGCACCGATGAACTGGCTTTGCAGAATCAAATTCTTCAGCAAATTAATCAAGGGCTTGAGTTACCCTCCGTGTTGAATGAGTTAGTCTGTCAAATTGAAACGCTGCATCCCGATATGTTGTGTTCTATCTTGCTGCAAGACCAAGACAACAAACATCTGCGCCATGGCGCAGCGCCCAGTTTACCGGATTTTTATAATCAAGCCGTTGACGGCTTGACGATTGGCGACGGCGTGGTTTGTTGCGGCACGGCTGCGTATCGCGGCGAGAGCGTCATCGTTGAAGATGTGCAGCATCACCCTTACTGGGAACCGTTTCGCGATCTCGCCAGACTAGCCGATCTGCAAGCCTGCTGGTCGCAACCCATTAAAAATAACCAGGGCTGCGTACTCGGAACTTTCGCCGTCTATCATCGACTGCCGACGCAACCCACGGCTGCCGAAATCGGCCTGATTAGCCATTATGCCGAACTGGCGCAATTGGCGATTGAGCGAAATCAGTCGATGCTGCAAATAGCCGAATCCCTATCGATATTAAAGGCTACCTTGGAATCCACCGGCGAAGCCATTCTGGCTGTAGACCTGAACAATAATTGGCTATTGCATAACCAAAAATTCATTGACTTATGGCAAGTCCCGGATGACATCATCGCCGCTAAAACAGGTGCTGAAGACGGTAATGCAGAACGGTTATACGGCCCCAATCAAATCAAAGACGCCGAAGCCTTCTCGAATAAAGTAACTGAGTTGTATGCTGCGCCCGAAGCCCATTCTTTCGATATTATCGAATTCAAGGATGGAAAAATCGTTGAGCGCTATTCCATTCCCAAGATAATTAACAACAAAGTCGTCGGCAGGGTGTGGAGTTTTCGCGATGTTACCGAGCAAAAACAGGCCGAAGCGGAGCTGCGCATCGCCGCAACCGCCTTTGAATCGCAAGAAGGCATGTCCATTACCGATGCCAATCAGATTATTCTGAAGATCAACAAGGCGTTTACCCGCATCACCGGCTATAGCCCGGAAGAAGCCATTGGTAAAACCCATGCCTTACTTAACTCGGGTCGCCAGGATGCCTACTTCTACAGCGTATTGCAACACACCTTGAATCAGGATGGCTATTGGGAGGGCGAAATATGGAATCGGCGCAAAAATGGGGAAACCTATCCTCAATGGCTCAGCATTACCGCCGTTCGCGATGCGAACAGCCGGATCACCAACTATGTTGCCGCTTTCACCGACATCACCAAAGACAAGGAAGCCGAACAAACCATTCACAACCTGGCTTATTACGATCCGCTCACCGCCCTGCCCAATCGCCGCTTGCTATGGGAACGGTTAAAGCATGGCATCGAAGTCGAGCGACGTGACGGCAAACAATTAGCATTGTTGATGCTTGACCTGGATCGTTTCAAAGCGGTCAATGACAGCATGGGACACTTGGCCGGCGATGAATTGCTGCAACAAGCCGCAGCCCGCATCAAAGCAAGATTGCGCGATGTCGATATGGTCGCTCGCTTGGGCGGCGATGAATTTATCGTTCTGTTGGAAGACATTACTCATCCGGAAGATGCGGCTCGGGTCGCCGAAGCCATTGTCGCCGACTTAAGCAAGCCTTTTCAATTACTTAAAAACAACACCGATCCCGAGCTCAGCCGAAGGGTTAGAATTGGCGCCAGCATCGGCATTAGCCTGTTTCCGCAACATGGCGACAGTCCTGAAACGCTGATAGATAACGCTGACATTGCCCTCTATCGAGCCAAAGATGAAGGCCGCGGCTGCTTTGCCTATTTTTCCGAAGAGTTCACCATTATCGCTCGTGAGCGTATCGCGCTGGAAACTCGCCTGCGCCGCGCTACCGAACAACGGGAATTGTGCGTCTATTATCAAGCGCAAATCGACATCGACAGCGGCCTGATCATTGGTGCGGAAGCGTTGGTGCGCTGGCATGATCCCGCTAGCGGACTGATTTCTCCGTCCAATTTTATCCCCATTGCCGAAGAAACCGGCCTGATTGTGGAAATTGGCGCCTGGGTGCTGCGCGAAACCTGCCTGCAAGGCCGACGCTGGATAGATGCCGGTTTGCCATCGTTAACTTTAGCGGTCAATGTCTCCCCTCATCAGTTCCGCCGCAGCAATATCAGCGCTTTGGTCGCAGAGGTGTTGAGCGAGACCGGCTTCCCGGCCGAGTTATTAGAACTGGAATTAACGGAAAGCGGCTTAATGGAAAACGAGGAAAAGGCCGTCGAAGTGCTCACTAATTTGCGCGCCCAGGGCGTTCGTCTTGCCATTGACGACTTCGGCACCGGTTATTCGTCACTGGCCTATCTCAAACGCTTTCCTCTGGATGTGCTGAAAATCGACAAGAGTTTTATCGATGACATTCCCTCGGTGCAAGACGATATGGAAATTACCGCGACGATTGTCGCCATGGGCCATATTTTAGGCTTCAAGGTACTGGCCGAAGGCGTTGAAACGCTTGAGCAACTGGCATTCCTGCGAGAAAAAGGCTGCGACACCTATCAGGGTTACATCAAAAGCAAACCCCTGCCGGCGGAAGATTTTGCCCGGTTACTGCGCGATCAAATCTAAGCGGCAGTCGCCCATCTAAACAGGTACGAAATCAAGAAAAACAAAACAGTCCCTGAGCCTTAAAATCAAGTTAAAATAACCTCAAGCTTATTAAATCGGAGACAACGCACATTCGGATTTAAAATCAGTTTTTTGTGTCGTCTCATAACCATGCCGTGGTCATTGCTTAAACATCATTGCATACTGCATTCCATTTAGTTATTTCAATATAAACCAACCACAAAAGAGAACACATGCTAGTTATCGTTGGATATTTGATCCTCTCCATATCAATCATGGGCGGATTTATGGGGGGCGGTGGACACCCCGGCGTTCTTTTTCAACCCTTTGAATTCATCATCATCATCGGCGCAGCGGTAGGCGCTTTCGTGTGCGGAAACTCCATGTCGGTTATAAAATCCGCTATCAGCCAAGCCACTGCCACCTTAAAAGGCACCAAGTACAATAAAGAATATTACCTTGACCTGCTGTTGTGTTTTTATGCCATTACCACTAAAACACGCAAGGAAGGCTTATTATCGCTGGAAAGTATTATCGACGACCCGAAAAGCAGCCCGGTCTTTACCCCCAGAATTCTCAGCGATCACCATCTGATGGAGTTTATCTGCGACAATCTGCGTTTGATCGTTACCGGCGTTGAGGTTTACGCGCTGGAAGAACTGATGGATCAGGAACTCGAAACCCATCATGAAGAAGCGCATGCGCCGGTCAAAGCCATCCAGAATCTCGCCGATGGTTTACCGGCCTTTGGGATTGTCGCGGCGGTAATGGGCGTTGTGCATACCATGGAGTCAGTCGGCATTCCGCCCTCGGAACTAGGCAAATTGATTGCGGCGGCCCTGGTGGGAACATTTCTGGGCATTTTGCTGGCCTATGGCTTTATCGGCCCTGTCGGCGCGGTCATGGCAGAACGCGTTGAAGCATCGGGCAATGTCTATAAATGCGCCCAAAAAGGCTTGTTATGTTGCGCCAAAGGCGTATCGCCGGCTATGACTGCGGAATATATGCGCACCATGATTGGATCCTCCATGCGTCCGGGCTTTCAGGAATTGGAAGAACAATTAAGAGCGAATAAAGGTTAACTTAAAAAATGTCCGACCAACAACCGATCATCATAAAAAAAATAAAAAAAGGCGGCCATGCTCATCATGGAGGCGCCTGGAAACTGGCCTATGCCGATTTCGTGACCGCCATGATGGCCTTTTTTTTATTGATGTGGCTATTGGGAACAACCACCGAACCGGAACGCAAAGGCATTGCCGAATATTTTCAAGATCCTTTTAAGGCATCCAGGGAAGGAGGATTGGATGTCGGCGACCGAACCAGCATTATTCAAGCAGGAGGCGCAGATATTACTTCACAGGACCTCGGACAAGTCGACAAGGGCCTGACGCCTGAACCGAAAGAAATTACGCCCGAGGAAATCGAGAAACAGGCCGAGGAAATCGAGAAAGAAAAACTCGAAAATTTAAAAGACAAAATTCAGGCAAAAATAGATGCAACCCCGGAATTAGGCGAATTCAAAGATCAAATTAAACTGGAAATAACCTCCGAAGGCCTGCGCATCCTGATCGTCGATGCGCAAAACAGGCCCATGTATAAACTGGCCAGCGCGGAACCCGAACCGCAAATCAAATTGATCTTAAGAGCGTTGGCACCGACTATTAACGAATTGCCCAATAAAGTCAGCATCAATGGACATACCGATGCGCGGCCTTTTCCGACCAATCAAAAAAAATATACCAATTGGGAACTGTCCAGCGACCGGGCCAATGCCGCTCGATATGAACTGAATCAAGGCGGGCTTGCCGAAGAAAAAGTGTTACGAGTTATCGGATTATCGTCCAGCGTCCCTTACAACCCCACTACCGAACACTTGGACCCGATTAACAGACGAATTTCCATTATCGTTATGAATAAAAAAGCCGAGCAGGAAGTGTTGCAAAACGTGGGCGATAAGCCTGCCGAAAACGAACCCGGCACAGATCAACCCGGCGGAGATCAACCAAGTGCGGATAAACCCGCTGGCGAACCTGGCGGAGATAAACCGGGTGCGGAGACTGAATCGCTAAAGAGTAAATTTTTTGGCTTATGATTGAACTATCTCTTAGTCCGTTGATTGCGGTCGGTTAAATTACATACTTCAATATCCGGCAAATTGCCAAAGACCTGCTCTACCGTCTTGTTCCGAGTCAATGCCCCCACTACCAGAGGAAGCGGCTCAGCCCAGATTTCCGGGAAGTCTCTTTCCAAGGCATCAACAATGGGGAAAGCCAGCTTTTCTATAGGCGGACTAAATTCAGCAAGCACACCCTGCTTATTGCCTCGGGCATCAACGCGATACCAGCCATGTTGCTTAAGATAAACCGCATTCAATCCATGCAGGCAGTAGGGAGGGCCGTCCGTCTCAACCGTCAGCCGCTGATAACAAAGCCCCGCCGGAATGGCATTGGCTCTTAACAGCGCAGCCAACAGATGGCTCTTGGCATAACAGTAACCTGTGCCGTGAATTAATACCTCCGAGGCTTTACAGGTGACAGGATTCATCCGGTAATCCCAGCTGTGTTTAATCGAATCGCGGACGAATTCAAAGCAATGTTTCGCTACGGCCTCATCGGAAAGACAGCCGTCGGCAAGCTCCGCCGCCTTGGCAATCACCAAAGGATGTTGCCAATCGATGTACTCGCTACTGTCGAGATAATGTTCCATGCCTGCTTTCATTTCCGCCCCGGCTGCCGTTCAGGATGTCGAGGCATACCCTCATAACCGTTCAAGCGGCGAAAATGCTCGCGCATTACACCGGCGGTTGCAGCGAACGGAGCCGCATGCGCTTTTTGGCAAGTCCGGCAATAACAGTGAGCGACAGGCAGGTCGGTATTGTCGATTTCGTACTCGATAGCCTCGCATAATATACAGCCCGCCTTTCATTTTAATTCCTTGCTGCATCCTATTTCTTCTTGGGATAAATGTTTATTGATTACAGAAGGTAGATTCTTAGGCGACTTAATGCGCAGTTGTTTATTAACATTGAACCTGCCGAACACAACTTCAATATCCTTGACCGTCACTGCAAATTCTTTTGCCAGGAACCTAACCATATGATCGGTTGCCCTGCCCGCTACAGGCGCGGCAGTGACGCTGATTTTGAGTTGCTTGCCTTTGGCCTTACCGATAGCATCCTGTTTTGCGCTGGGCTGGCCGAGAATATTAAGCACTAAGGTTTCATCATCCCAGGCACAGAAAGAATTAATCGCCAGTCCTTTATTTCTCATAAATTCATGTAGTTTATTGTTTTTATACAGATGGACATTATCGCTCAGAGTCCTGGTTAACCTCAGTGTTGGACATCATCGCAGGAAATCGTCCGATCCGACCAAGATGAGTAAAGCCAAAGCCATCCGGATACTTGAGCCCATAACCGAGTGCGCGATCAAAACCGATATGAGCGCACCAGATGAGGCCGATACAAAGAATAGTCGGAGCAGGAAAAACAACACCCGCCCCAAGACAAGTAACAGCCCCGATATAGGAGTGCGCTAAATTATAGCTAATGGCGCCAACCTTGGGACCTGCGAGATAACCGAAAAAAGAAATATCCGGCGTAAGAAAAAACAGTGCGAACGTACCCCAGCCAAGGCCAAATTTAGAGTAGGCGACGGAAGCCGCAATAAGTACACATAATCCCTCAAGCCGAAGCACGACACGCACAGCACCAGTAGTTTCACCAAACATACGATTTCCTAATTATTGTGTAATTGTTTTGATTGAGTCGAGCAAAAACGTCAACGTGTATTGTTAAATTTCACCTACGCTTATGCTCAGTCCGACTGGCTATATCAGGTATTGAATTGGCAGGAGAAATAACGGTTCTAACAATGGCAATATCTGCTAACCTTTCCTTTGCTAACAATGTCATTGATTTTCCCGTGCGTTGAGATTCTTCTTGAATTTCAGCGATTAACTCACCAGATATAGGCTTATCTATAGCTTCTATCATTGTAGACAGATGGTACGTAGCTTCACCTTCCTCAGCGTTGGTCATGTGTTTTAATGCCAATTCAGGGTCTATGCTAACTGCATCTTGCATCCCTGAACCTATAGATCCAAAGCCCTGCTTAAACCAATCTCCTTGCTCTTGGTTAAGCTGCAAAACAAAAAGATCTTGATCTGTAAATGGCAGATGAAACTCATTGAATTTAATGAAAGGTTTGCCATCTATCCTCATTTGAAAATGATAATGAGGATAATCAATTGCTGTGCCATGCTGCCCTTTGAAGTCGTTATTTGAACAGTCAAATGTCCATTCAATATTTTTCCATTTCACTGTATAAGATAGGATCTTTATAGCCGACCTTTCATCTTCCAAATCATTGATATTAGAAAGCAACCGTTCCTGATTAGCACACCAACGAAGAAAAGCAGCAATATTTCCATATCCGTATTTCTGATATATCTTTGGGAAATCTTTCTTTTTGAATTTACATTGTCGCAAGAGCCAATGTAGGCAGGGGGCATCTGCACTCATTGTTTTAAATGGCTTCCCACATAAATAGCAAACACCTCTTTTATAGCCTGCTTTAAATGCAGCTGCTTGAAGTTGGTGCTCTTCATCGTTCTTTCTATTCATTTCCTCGATTTCTTCAGGAGACATGGACTCAAAGATTTTTTTGTACTTCTCTGTGTTATGACGCATTATTACTCTTTGTGATATTTAACGTTCAAAATAGCCGCTGGTTGGAAGAGCGAAGTCCGCTGTAAATCAATCCTGTAGGCCGGAATAAGCCGGTTCGAGCGACAGCGAGAACTGGCGTTTCCGGCAAACACCACCCGAACTCTCCGGAAACGCCACCTCGCGCTACGCGCTTGGATGGCCTTATTCCGGCCTACGCCAATTACACCCAATGATTATCCCGAGTCTCCCGCATCAAATACACCGCAAGCAGACTGATAGCCGCCGCCAACGAAACATAGCCGCCGACCCAAGCCAGTCCTCCCTCGGCAACCAGCCGTTGCGCGATATAGGGCGCAAATGAAGCGCCGAGTATGCCGCCTAAGTTGTAGGCCGTTCCCGCACCGGTATAACGTACCTTGGAGGGAAATAGCTCCGGCAGCAAGGCTCCCATCGGCGCGAAGGTGGCTCCCATCAGGAATAGCTCCAAGGACAGGAAAGCGGTAATCATCAACGGCGAACCGCTTTCCAGCATCGGCTTTAACAAGAAGCCGGACAGGAATGCGGCGCTTCCGGCGACCAGCAAAACGGGCCGCCGTCCGAAACGGTCGCCCGCCCAGGCCGATAGCGGCGTGGCGGCGGCCATAAACAGCACCGCCACGCACAGCATGCCGAGAAATTGCTGACGCGGGATGTTTAGCGTGGTGGTGCCGTAACTCAAGGAAAATACGGTCGAAATATAGAACAACGCATAGCAGACGACCATCGCCATCGCGCCCAGCACCAACGGGGCGGCATGGGATTTAACTATTTCCTTAAGCGGTAAACCGACTTGCTGGCGTTGCTGTAAGACTTTGGCGAATACCGGGGTTTCGGCCAAGGCCAAACGCACATACAATCCGATCATGACCAGCACCGAACTGGCAACAAACGGGAGCCGCCAACCCCAATCTTTAAACTCTTGATCGCTCAGAAAATGAGCCAACAGCAAAAAACTGCCGGTCGCCAACAGAAACCCCACCGGCGGCCCCAACTGAGGAAACATGCCGTACCAACCACGCTTTCCGGCCGGTGCGTTCTCGGTCGCCAGCAGCGCCGCCCCGCCCCATTCTCCGCCCAAGCCGATACCCTGGCCGAAGCGCAACAGACATAGCAACGCCGGAGCCCATGCGCCGATAGCGTCATAGCCCGGCAATACGCCGATCAATGTGGTGGAGATGCCCATGACCAGCAGCGATGCGACTAGGGTTGCTTTGCGCCCGATGCGGTCGCCGAAATGCCCGAACAGCGTCGCGCCCAAAGGCCGGGTAAGAAAAGCGACAGCAAAGGTGAGAAAGGAACTGAGCGCTTGCGTTGTCGGGTTGCCGCCGGGAAAAAATACCGGACCGATAACCAAGGCTGCGGCCATGCCGTAGATATAAAAATCGTAAAATTCAATAGCGGTGCCGATGAAGCTGGCTAAGGCGATACGGGTAACGGAGGGAGGGGTGGTTTTGCTCATGAATGCCTTGGAGGTCCGATGCCGAATGAAACCACAGCAATTTATTTTAGAAATCGATATAACGAATGCAGCCGCTCAAGTTTTGAATCGGCGCGACCGAGCTTCATATAGGGCGTGATATAGGGCGTGCCGTGCGCGCCAATGGCTAGGCAAGATTATTCGGGCATCCGAAAAGGCGCGCACGGCGCGCCCTACATGCATCAGTCCAGTTTAATCCAATCTTCCAACGCCTCGATAATGGCTTTCGCCTGATCTTTGCTGGAAATATTGAACTTCGATTTTTGCTTGTACTCGCCGTTTTGTTTCTGGTATCGGCGAATGGTGTATTTATCGGGGCCGTATTCCTCTTTGGCGCGATTCCAGTCCTGATAACGGTACATAACCGTTGCCCAGGCACCCTTGGTCAGTACTTTTTTATCCAGTTCCTTGACTGTCTCAATACCGCCATCTTCGTATGTTACGGTCAATTCATCTACAGTTTCAGCCATGTTATCTCCAGGTAATTTTGCAACAGCCGTTCAAGAAAACGGGTGTTCCAGGATAATTGTTTCGTCTCTATCGGGACCGGTCGACAAGATAGCAATCTTGACGCCGACCAGCTCTTCAATTCTATTGATATAGGCTTTGGCATTGTCAGGCAGAGCGTCGAAGTCGGTTATACCGGCCGTTGTACCCGTCCAGCCCGGCATGTCTTCGATAATCGCATGACATTCTTCATACTGATCCGCACCTAAAGGCGCAATCTCGGTAACGGTGCCGTTAAGTCTGTAGGCGGTACAAATGCCGACTTTTTCCAGACCGTCAAGCACATCCAGCTTGGTTAAACAAATACCGCTGAGACTGTTCATTTTTGCGGATTTGCGCATCGCGACCGCATCAAACCAGCCGGTCCGACGCTTGCGGCCGGTGGTAGCGCCAACCTCGCGCCCTACCGTGCTCAAGTGATCGCCATTCGCATCGTGCAGTTCAGTCGGGAAAGGGCCATTGCCTACGCGTGTCGAATAGGCCTTAGTAATTCCCAATACATAATCAAGATCCAGCGGACCTATGCCGGTGCCGGTAGCAGCGCCGCCAGCCGTGGTGCTGGATGAGGTCACGTAAGGAAAAGTGCCGTGATCTATATCCAGCAATGCGCCTTGTGCGCCTTCAAATAACAGGTTTTTGCCTTGATCCTGGTATTTGTATAAAACCTCGCTGACATCAGTCAGCATCGGCTTGATTTGCTCGCCCAGCTTTAGCGCTTCTTCAAGGCCTGTTTGATAATCGATTGGATCAGTATGATAGTACTGGGTCAGCATGAAGTTGTGGTATTCGACCAGTTCCTTAAACCGTTCGGCAAAAACCGCAGGATTTAAAAAGTCTCCGGCGCGCAGGCCTCGTCTGGCCGCCTTGTCTTCATACGCCGGTCCTATACCGCGACCTGTTGTGCCAATTGCCTTGCTGCCTCGGGCTTTTTCACGCGCTTGATCAATTGCCGCGTGAACCGGCAATATTAGTGTGCAGGCTTCGCTGATCAGCAATCTGTTTCTAACCGGAATACCGGCTTTTTCCAGAAACTCGATTTCTTCCAGCAAGGCATTGGCCGATAAAACCACGCCGTTGCCAATCATGCATTGCACGCCTTCCCTGAGTATGCCGGAGGGAATAAGATGCAAAACGGTCTTTTCTCCCTGTATAACCAGCGTGTGTCCCGCATTATGCCCGCCCTGAAAACGGATCACGGCTTCCGCCTGCTCCGTTAACAGATCAACCAGTTTACCTTTTCCTTCGTCACCCCATTGGGTACCGATGACCACGACATTTTTTCCCATAATTATTCCAAGCTTGCTAGGGGTCTAACGACCCAGTTTTGATGATCTTGTTCCAAGACGGATGTACACTTAAGTTCTTCGGCAGTCCCGGTTTGTCCCGGTAGCTGCTGAACGACCGCCAATCCTTCGGCGCGTAAATCCCTGATTTTTTCATGTAGCGCTGCATCGTCCCCATAGGGCGCGAATATCAAGGCTTGCGGTTGTTTTGGGTAAGATGCTTTGCCTAATACCGACAATACTTTCAAGTCCGCGCTAAAGCCGGTTGCGGCGCGCGCGCGTCCGAAAATAGCGCCGATATTGTCATAGCGGCCGCCTCTGGCAATCTCCCGGCCGACCGACGGCACGAAAGCGGCAAAAACTACGCCGGTGTGATAATGGTAACCGCGCAATTCAGCCAAATCGAAACTGATCGGTAATGATGGAAAGCCGGCCGTCAATTTATCGGCAATGGCCTCCAGATTCGCTAAAGCTTCTTTGACTTCGCCATTAGCCGGTAACAGCACCTCTCGGGCTTTAGCGATGGTTTCCTTGCCGCCGTTCAATTGCGGCAGTTTCAGGAACATCGTTTTAAGCTCGTCATCTATGCTGTAAGCTGCCATCAGCTCTTGAAGTTCGGGCCTGGCTTTACGCTGCAACACGTCGAACAACTCGGCTTCCTGGGCATCGGTTAATCCTGCCTGTCTTGACAACGCACGATAGATGCCGACATGGCCTAAATCAAGATGCACATTTTGCAGCCCGCTCATCGCCAGCATTTCCAACATCAAACGGATGACTTCTACATCGCTTTCCTTACCGGCATGCCCGTAAAGTTCAGCGCCTATCTGCATCGGGCTCCTGGTTTTCTCGAGCGGATCGCCTTTGGTGTGCAAAATAGTGCCTGTATAACAAAGGCGGGTCGGCCACTCGGCATTAAGATTATGCGCATCGATTCTGGCCACTTGCGGCGTCATATCCGCCCTGACTCCCAACATTTCACCGCTGATCTGATCGGTCAGCTTGAAGGTTTGCAGTTCCAGGTCATGGCCTGAACCGGTCAACAACGAGTCCAGATAATCTATAAAGGGTGGAATAACTAATTCATAGCCCCAGCAAGCAAATGTATCGAGTATCTTACGGCGCAAGCTTTCAAGAAGCTTAGCCTCTTCCGGCAAAATCTCTTCTATGCCGTCGGGCAAAAGCCAAGAGTCTTTTTGTTGCATGTTTTGTATGTCCCACTCAAACAAAACGCCCCGCATGCGGAGCGTTGATTACTGTATATCACAGATATGTAGGTGTACCCTTGCCTTGGCAAGGGTAACGCTGGGCAGGCACGAGGCCTGCCCCTACTTTTGTTGTTTAAAATATCTAAAGAAGTCGGAATCCGGATCAAGCACCATCATGCTTGAACTGGTAAAGGTCTTCTTATAGGCATTCAAGCTGCGGTAAAAAGTGAAAAACTCGGCATCTGCGCCATAAGCTTTGGCATAGATTTCAGCAGATTTTGCATCGCCCTCGCCGCGTAGCATTTCCGCATCCCGGAACGCGTTCGCCATGGTAACAACCCGCTGTCTATCGGCGTCAGCGCGAATTCTTTCAGCGGCTTCCGCACCTTGCGAACGGAATTCACGAGCAACCCGCTCACGCTCCGCTTCCATTCTGCGATACACAGAACTACTGACTTCGTCAGGCAAATCGATGCGCATCACTTGAACATCGATAATTTCCATGCCTAAAGCAGCCGCAAGCGGTTTGGCATTTTTAATCAATATTTCACGAATAGCCTGGCGATCCGTTGAAACCAATTGTTGGATATTTCGCTTGCCGAATTCACCCCGGAAAGCGTCTTTAACGATTTGATCCAGGCGTAAATTAGCCTGGTCGACATCACCGGCAACCACCGTATAAAACGTGGTGACATCGCCGATGCGCCATTTAACGAAAGAATCGACAATAACGTTTTTCTTTTCGGCGGTTAAAAAACGTTCCGGCTTGGCTTCCATCGTTTGAATACGCTTATCGAACTTTTTTATATTGTTGATAAACGGCCATTTAAAATGCAGCCCCGCTTCGTAGTCGTTCTTTACGATCTCGCCTAAACGGAACTTGATGGCCTTTTCTGTTTCACTGACGGTAAACAAGCACATCATGCTGATAAACAGCAATGCGCCCAAACCTACCACTATTTTATTCTGTGTCATTAGCGTCCCCTTGCGTCACGGCCGCGCGTTGAAGTTCGCACAGCCGGCTGTGCCGCTTCAACGGCTGTTTGAGCAGGTTGTTCCGTTGTGCTTTGAGGAACATTAGGTTGTTGAAGCGTAGGCTGATGCTGGATCATTTTGTCTAATGGCAGGTAAAGCATATTATTACTGCCTTTAACATCAACCATCACGGTATTGGTTTCGGACAACACCGATTCCATGGATTCGATATAAAGACGCTTTCTGGTCACATCAGGCGCTTTGGTATATTCGGTAAGCAGTTTTGAAAAGCGGTTGGATTCACCTTCCGCCTGCGCGATAACTTGCTCTTTATAGCCCTCGGCTTCCTGTATTTTTCTTGCCGCGGCTCCGCGTGCTTTCGGCACCACGTCATTGGAGTAGGCTTCCGCCTCATTGATCAAGCGCTGCTCGTCTTCACGCGCCTTGATGGCGTCTTCAAATGAGTTTTGTACCTGTTCAGGGGGCTGCGCATCCTGAAGGTTGACGCTGGTAACCTGGATGCCGGACTTATAGTTATCCATCACATCCTGAATCTCTTTTTTAATCTGGGCCACAATTTCGCTACGGCCCTCGGTCAAAACAAAGTCCATTTTGCTGCTGCCTACCACGCCGCGCTGCGCGCTTTCGGTAACCTGTTTCAAGGTAGCCGCAGGATTTACAACGCTAAAGATGAAATCCTTTGCGTCTTTAACTTGATACTGTACCGCCAAACGAACGTCGACGATGTTTTCATCCTTGGTCAACATTAACGCTTCTTTCGGCACCGAGCCAAGAGTCTGCTCGGTCCCGCCGCTACGGTAACCGACTTCGATATATCGCTGTTGCTTCACATCAACGACGGTAACAGTTTCGATAGGCGCCGGAAAATGCCAGTTTAAACCCGACTGGGTTGTCGCAACATACTTGCCGAACCGGGTTTCAACGCCATGAGTACCTTCATCGACAATATAAAAGCCGCTTAATCCCCATAACGCTAATGCGCCGGCTACGACAAAGCCAAGGCTTTTCAGCGGAGGAATACCGGAAGAGTTGTCATCGCCCTCTTTGCCGCCGCCAAAAAAACCACTTAACTTTTCTTGCAATGACCGTATTGCTTCATCCAGATCGGGCGGACCTTTTTGATCGCCGCGCCCGCTCCAGGGGTCTTTCTTATCGCCGCCAGGCTCGTTCCAGGACATAACTTTGCTCCATATTGGTTACTTAAACTTACCGATTCATATTCGACATTCTATCGTAAATATCGGCGAAAGGCGAAAGGTACAAGGCGAAAGGCTGAAAACCCGCTACTTTCAGCTAGTGCCTTTTACCTTTTTTAAAGCATTTCTTCAATTTCGACCGATTTCAGTAAACCCAAATACTTCGTATCGATTTCGATGATTAATTCACAACCGCCCAAATCATCGGTTTTCTCACTGATTATTCTGGCGCATGCAAATAATTTAGACCTTATATCGCCTTGACCGGGTTGCAAGAGACACTTTCTTTTGACTTTTGTATTTGAAAATATTTCCGCCAATGCCTGATAAAGCAGATCGACACCGGCTCCGGTTTCGGCGGACAACCACACCCGAAGCGGATTGCCGACATCATCCCGTTCAATTCGCGGCTGGATGCCGGTCAATAAATCTATTTTATTGAACACTTCAAGCTGCCTGATTTCATTAGCGTTAATATCTTCAAGCACCTGATTGACCTGGTAAACCGTCTCAGCCCTGTCATCACTGCCGGCATCAATCACATGCAGCAATAAATCCGCTTCACTGGCTTCCTGCAACGTGGATTTGAATGCCGCCACCAATTCATGCGGCAAATGTCGTATAAAACCCACCGTGTCGGCCAAAACAATCTCGCTGCTATTGGGTAGCTTGCAGTTGCGCAAGGTCGGGTCCAGCGTGGCAAACAACTGATCCGCCACGTAAATATCGGCACCGGTCAACTTATTAAACAAGGTTGATTTACCGGCATTGGTGTAACCCACCAGGGAAACTGATGGAACTTCGGCTTTTTTCCGTTTGCTGCGCCCTTGATTCCTTTGCTTGTCGACTTTATCCAAACGCTGTTGAATCTGTTTAATACGCAAACCCAATAATCGCCGGTCGGTTTCCAACTGCGTTTCACCCGGCCCGCGAAGCCCGATGCCGCCTTTTTGACGCTCCAAATGCGTCCAACCGCGAACCAGCCGGGTCGACAAATGCTGTAATTGCGCTAATTCAACCTGTAGCTTGCCTTCAAAGGTTTGCGCGCGCTGGGCAAAAATATCAAGAATCAGTCCATTTCTATCGACCACCCGAACGCCCAAAAAGCCCTCAAGATTTCTTTCCTGACTGGGTGAAAGCGGGTGATTAAATAAGACAATATCGGCTTCATAGGTTTCAATAATAGCTTTAAGCTCATCAAGCTTACCTTTGCCGACAAAATATTTTGGATCGGGTTTTTTGCGACTGCCTGTTACCACATAGACAGGATCGGTTCCTGCCGACTTAGCCAACTCTTTTAATTCTAAAAGATCTTCCTGCATGGAGCGAAGTGTCAGATGAACAAGGACGGCTCGTTCACCTGATTCGGGACGATCAAACAACTAAATACCCCATAGGCGTGATGATAAAAAAACTTTTACTTTCCGTGTACATACAACTGCCCGGCAGATTTATCGATTGCAAAGGGTTAATCATTCGTCGCCGGAATCAGTGTCATGCGTCAACTTTACAGCTTTACTCGGCACGATGGTGGATATGGCATGCTTGTAAACCATCTGGCTTGAGGTGTTTTTCAGCATGACCACGTACTGATCAAATGAGTCCACCTTACCCTGTAACTTTATCCCGTTAACAAGGAAAATAGAAACAGGCGTGTGCTCTTTTCTAAGCGCATTTAAAAAATTATCCTGTAAATTTTGACCTTTTGACATCCGATTTCTCCTTATTATTTTAAAACTAATGATTAAGATAACTGCAATTACAAACCAACACAAATCAATACGCCGGTTTCAGAATACTTTTTAGCTGAGACTGCTCATATCCTGAGTTTTCCTGACTTTACTTTGTAAGTATAAAATATAATGGGGGACATTTTTATTAATTCAAGCAGCTTACCCTGTCCATTGATCCGATCTTTGCAACTCTATTTATCCAATGTTTTGGCGACCATGTCGACTTTTAAATCCGTTAATCGGCTAAAAACAACCCGAGTTAACTTTCGTCAACAACGGGAATCTTGCCAATTTTGGCTTGCCAGATCTTTGGCGCGATTTGATGCACCGAGACTCCCGCAGCATCGACAGCAACCGTAACCGGCATATCCTCAACAACAAACTCGTGAATAGCCTCCATGCCGAGATCTTCAAAAGCGACAATGCGCGATTTACGGATGGCTTTTGATACTAGATAGGCCGCGCCGCCGACCGCCATTAAATAAACGGCTTTATGCTTTTTGATAGCGGCAATTCCTTCCGGCCCGCGCTCGGATTTACCGATCATGCCGAGTAAGCCGGTTTTGTCCAGCATCAGTTCGGTGAATTTATCCATACGCGTTGCCGTGGTCGGACCGGCAGGCCCGACCACCTCGTCGCGAACCGGATCGACCGGCCCCACGTAATAAATGAATTTATTGGTAAAATCGACGCTTTCAGGCAAGGTTTCGCCCCGTTCAAAAAGCTCGGCCATGCGTTTGTGCGCCGCGTCTCTTCCGGTCAGCAGGGTGCCGCTAAGCAATAAGGTTTCTCCCGGCTTCCAGCCTTCCAAATCCTGTTGAGTCACGACATCCAAATTAACCCTGCGGGCAGTAGCGCCCGCGTTCCAGGTGATTTCAGGCCAATCTTCCAGGCGCGGCGGCTTGAGTTCGGCCGCTCCGCTGCCATCCAGAACAAAATGCACATGACGGGTGGCAGCGCAGTTAGGTATGATGGCAACCGGCTTGTTGGCCGCATGGGTCGGATAATCGTTAATTTTAATATCCAGCACCGTGGTCAGACCGCCCAAACCTTGAGCACCGATACCCAGCGCATTGATTTTGTCATACAGTTCCAGGCGTAATTCTTCGAGCGCACTGTTAGGACCGCGTACGATTAGCTCCTGAATGTCTATCGATCCCATGCATGCCTGCTTTGCCAACAACATGGCTTTTTCAGCCGTACCGCCTATGCCGATACCCAAAATGCCGGGCGGACACCAGCCCGCGCCCATGGTAGGGACGACTTTCAACACCCAGTCAACGATACTGTCCGAAGGATTGAGCATCGCAAACTTTGCTTTAGCCTCGGAACCTCCGCCTTTAGCCGCTATTTCGATGTCGAGCGTATCGCCGGGCACGACTTCCATGTGAATCACCGCCGGCGTGTTATCTTTGGTGTTGATGCGCTTACCTGCCGGATCGGCCAGTATCGACGCGCGCAAGACATTATCGGGATGCCGATAAGCGCGCCGAACGCCCTCGTTAATCATATCGGCGACACTCATGTCTGCGTCCCATCGAACATCCATGCCGATTTTTAAAAATACCGTAACAATACCGGTATCCTGGCAAATCGGGCGGTGGCCTTCCACACACATCCGGGAGTTGATCAGGATTTGCGCCATCGCATCCTTGGCCGCCGGATTCGCTTCTTTTTGGTAGGCCTCATGCATGGCCTTGATAAAGTCCAGCGGATGATAATACGAAATGTACTGTAGAGAATCGGCAATGCTTTGAATAAGATCGTCTTGACGAATGATGCTCATCGGGGGTTCCCTGCTAGATAGTTGCTAATAACTCAGTTAGCGTATTATAAGTGCCTGAATATAAGTTTCCAGCTCTTGTTTAAAGCCGGAGTGCAGGCTTTGCCTGCTTTGCAAGCAGAGCTTGCACTCCAAAACACCCGAAAACTTTAGCTCGATTACTTATATTACCCGCACGAGTCACTATAAAAACGGATTATTATCCAAGGCAAAACCCGCGGCGTTCTTGTGCCCGCCTCCGCCAAAACTTAAGGCCAAATGACCTACATCGTAATCGCCGATTGAACGGAGCGAGAAAGTCCATTGTTGCTTTCTGCCGTCATATTGATAAGTCATCCCAAACGTGCCTGATTTTTCAGCCAACACATGGCCAAGATCGCTTGAGAATAATGACGGCGCATTAACGGCCTGCCCGACTCGACCCGCCACCGAAACGCTATGCGCGGACTTAGCAAGTCTTCGCACCATCCTTGCCACACAGTCAACCTGTATGCGACCTACCGCTAACAGTTCCGCCAGATCAAGCGAGCCTATCTCGGCAAAAGCGATAGGCATGCTTTCATACAGCGCCGTTGTTATTTCACGGGTACCGTCCAGCTTGAAGCGCCAGAGATCGCGATCTTCGATATGCAATAGGATTTTAGGCGGTTTCAGGTCGTGGAAAAAATACTGCCAAGCCAAGACGCATCCACTCCGTGACATATCGAAATTGATCGACAGGTTTTCAGGAGTCGGTTGCACCTTAAAAAAACTATCGCATTGTTCCATGGCAGTCATATGGTGATCGATCAGGATGATTCGGCCTGCTTTCGCCGCGGCATCGACTAATAACTGGGGCGGATAAGAATAATCCAATATATAGAGTATGGCTCCCGCTTCAAAATCGGGAATATCGTCGCCATAGCGAGCCGGAATGAAACGGACTGGATTGCCCAACTTACAAAATGCGCTCCATGCCGCACCTAAGCCATCCAGGCAATCGGCATGATAAATAACTAAGGTTTCATTGATTTCCGGCATGCTCTTAAAAAATCCCTGTTTACTGAATGGGTCGAGGGCTATTGCCCCGCTGTTTGACTGTATTTTACACGACCCAAGTCCTAATCCTAAGCGCACACGCTGATTTTCAGGCATCAATCCCGAAAAAGAACCCGCTTTACAGCCCCGCCACACTCATAGCAGTGAAATGAATTTACAATTAGGAAATCTGCTTTGATATTAACTATCAAAAAATTTGCTTTGGCCAGCCCGAGGAGCTGAGTATTGGACTTTGCTTGTATTGCAACGGCTGGACCGTTAACGCCGTGTTTAATCGCACTCGATGCGAAACACAGGGGGGGTATTCAGGCTATTGTTATAGCACCGACATTAACCGCGCTTACTTGATTTTCCGCTGTTACTCAATGGCAATACCGCTTCGTTACGGCTTAGCGGTGTGATTTCTACAGAACCCAAGCCCCGGATACCGAGCTCTTTTGCTGCGGCATAGGATAAATCCATATCCCTTTTGCCATGGAAAGAACCTCGATCATTAATTCGAACAACAACACTACGATGATTTTGCAGATTGGTAACTTTAGCGTAAGACAGCAGAGGTAGCGTTTTGTGTGCGGCAGTCATCGCATACATGTCATATTTTTGACCGCTGGCAGTTTTTCTGCCGTGAAACTCGGTGCCATACCAGGAAACCATGCTTCGATGATTATCCGACGGGGGCCTGGCTTTATGGTTTTTCACTAAAGCGTGTTTGGTCGCCTTATGACCTGAGCGATGTTCGGACGCTTCGGCTGTTTGTATGGGGTTAACAAAATAACTGCATATAAAAAAAACAGGAACTGCTAGCATGATTTTATTCATAGGGTAGAGCCTTTTTTATTTAAATCCGGCCCGATTCTAACTTAACAAGCCTTAAGCTTAGCTTAAACACACAAAATCAATACCTTGCAAAAAAAGCGCTTTACGCAGCACCGCCTTGAAAATTCTTTCACTAATTAAATTCACAACTACTGTATTATTCCGATTTTTTTAAGACTCCAGGAACCCATTATGAATAGCTATGAGCAGAGTAAAAAGGCCAGACGTATCGTTTCGGTAGTTTATATTTTAATAATGGCCGTGGTTATGAGCGGAACCTACCTGTCGCAACAACAAAAAGAAGCGGCGGCTAAAACATCGAAAAACGCCCCCGGTTAGACCGTACCGCTTTTAAAACACACGGCCACAGCAACATCACGCAATTAAGATGCTTGAAATCACGCCGGAGTGCAGGCTTCGCCTGCAAACGCAAACAAAGCCCGCACTCCGGCTACAAACTTACGCCGTGAGTTGTTCAAATTATTTCATGCTTATTCCTTCGCCTAAGGAATTGCATACTGTTTCTATTAAAAACCAGCGGGAAAGCCACCTGACCCAGACCTATCTACACATGCTCTTCGGATAGCGACCGACAGGCAGCCGAAAGCAATCATTTCAAAAGCGTACAGGGCTAAATAAAACGTAGCCCACCTACCACCAAAATTGCACCTGTTAGGTGCCGCCGCACCATTTCAATACATATTTAGCCTATATCTGACCGGCAATACTCCGCACCATGGGCACATCATCTTTCGGTATAAATATTGCTTTATTTTTTGGCGCGACCTAACTATTCGCCGATTTTTCATTTCCTGATACAGGAAGGCAGATGTCTTCATCCCTAATAACTAAAAAATTTAGCCCCAGCCTGAGAAAATTATTGCAGGACCGGGAACGCATGCTGAGCACCCTCATGAGCAATCTTAAAGGGATGGTTTATTGCTGCCTGCTGGATGAAAACTGGACCATGGTATTTGTCAGCGATGGTTGCAATCGTCTTACCGGCTATGATGCAGAGGATCTGCTTTTTAATCACCGGATCACTTATGAGGCGCTGACCCTTGAGGATGACCGCGCCTGGGTCCGCGATCATATCGAAAGTATAGTAAGGACCGGCGAACACTTCGACCTGGAATACCGCATTACCCACGCCAATGGCAGTATCCGCTGGGTGCAAGAAAGCGGAGGCCCGCTGTTCAACGAAATGGGCGAACTGGAAGCATTAGAGGGATTCATTCAGGACATTACCCGCCGCAAGCACAGCGAACAACAGGCGTACGAAGCAGAGGAACGCTACCGATCCATTTTTGAAAATGCCATGGAAGGCATCTATCAAACCAGCCCCTCCGGACAATATCTCAACTTTAATCCTGCGTTGGCCAAGATCTATGGCTATGACTCGGCACACGACCTCATGCGCGGCATCAGCGATATCCAAAAACAACTTTATGTCGATCCGGGCAAGCGCGCCGAGTTTATCTCCTTGATGAAAACGCATGGATATGTACATAACTTCGAAGCACAGGCTTACCGAAAAAATGGCGATATTATCTGGATCACTGAGAATGCACGGGAAATCCGCGATGGCACCGGAAAACTGCTGTTTTATGAAGGCTCAGTGGAAGATATTTCCGAGCGCAAGGACCACGAGCGCCAAATCGAATACCAGGCGACGCACGACAGCCTGACCGGGCTGTTGAATCGCACCTTGTTGGCAGACAGGCTGCAACAGTGCATGAGCCTTGCAGACCGCAATGGCAGTAAGCTGGCAGTGGCCTTCGTTGATCTTGATCAATTCAAATTAATTAACGACAGCATGGGCCACCACGTCGGGGATGAGCTGCTGATAACGATGGCTGGACGGCTATCAAGCTGCGTGCGCGAATCCGATACCGTGGTGCGGCTAGGCGGAGACGAATTCGTGCTGTTGCTGACCAGCCTGCAAAAGGTCGAGGACATCTCACAGAGCATGCAACGCATTCTTGCAGCAGTGACGACTCCCTGGATAATAGAGGGACGCGACTTTATCGTTTCCTGTAGTATCGGCATCGGCATCTATCCTGATGACGGCCCCGATCCCAACACCTTACTCAAAAATGCCGATTCGGCAATGTACAAAGCCAAGCAATCAGGTCGCAATAATTTCCAGTTTTATACCAGCGAACTTAACAAGGTATTGACTGAGCGGATGGAGATTGAATATCGCCTGCGCCACGCTATAGAAAACGAAGAGTTTCTGCTGCACTACCAACCCAAGGTGGATTTCGCATCCGGCAAAGTATGCGGCGTCGAGGCGCTGATCCGTTGGCAGCCGCCGGGCGAAACCATGATACCGCCATTGAATTTCATTCCGGTAGCCGAAGAAACCGGGCTGATCGAAGAAATTGGCCGCTGGGTGCTGATAAGCGCCTGCCGCAAAGCCGGCGAGTTGAAAAAGCTAATAGGACGCCCCATTCCTGTCGCCGTCAACGTGTCGCCGCGACAATTCCGGCAAATTGATCTGGTCGACATGGTGGCGTCCGTACTCAAAAGCACAGCGCTCGATCCGCAATGCCTGGAGCTGGAAATCACCGAAAGCAGCCTGGCCCAAGACCCTGTTAATTTCATCAAGACCCTGCACGACCTCAAGGCGCTGGGCATCAAACTGTCGATTGACGATTTCGGCACCGGCTACTCAAGCATGGCTTATCTCAAGGACTTTCCGGTTGACCGGCTTAAGATCGACAAGACCTTTGTCGGCGACCTGGAAACCGAATCGGCCAATATTGCCATCCTCAAAGCCATCGTCGCACTGGGACACAGTTTGGGCCTAAAGGTCGTGGCGGAGGGAGTGGAAACAGCTTATCAGCAAGCATTCCTGCACGGGATAGGCTGCGATGAATTACAGGGCTACTACTTCAGCAAGCCCTTGCCGGCTGAGGCGTTTGTGGCACTGTTGACTAGCGGCGTTTAACTTACGGCCAAGACTGACCGGATTAAAGGGCGCAAGCCGTATTTGTCAGTGCAGTAGAATGAAGTTCCTGGCGTAAACAGTAACCCGAACAGCGCCTCGCTATCTTGCAAAAGCCAAGACATTGCCCCTCATCTCCCCTCCAATCAAAATAAAGGACAGGTTTATTGCCTGATGCAGGGCCTGCTGTGTGCGCCTTATTTATTACCTTTCGTCGGTCACGCTCATTCAGTTAACCGCCTTTTTACGGCCAATGCGCCGCATTAGTTATTATTTCGAACCCTTAACACCAGCTTACTCAGAGCAGGCAGAACAATAAACGTACAAACCATGATCCAGAATATGCCCATGGTGATAATCAAGCCCATACTGGCGATACCCTGATGCGGTGAGAATGCCAATCCAGCGAAGCTGGAGGCGGTGGTCAGCGCGCCGTAGAACATAGCCCTGGCAGTGCTGGATTGATAAATATTCTGCTCTTCGGAAAGCGAATGGTGCAGCTTTTCAACCATGTGAATGCCGTTGTCAACCCCCAGTCCCAGCAACAGCGGCAGGGCGATGATGTTGGCAAAATTAATCGGCGTGTTAGTGAGAACCGCACTCGCCATGGTAAACAGCCCTGCCAGTATCAGCGGTGTCATGACCAGCGCCGTATCGACAATATTGCGCCTAATGGCAAACAACAGCAGCGCGATGGTGATCAGCGCGATCACAATAGCTTCCTGAAAAGCTGAGATGACTTCTTTCATAGATTCCCAATACATGATCGGCAAGTCGGTGGTTTCAGGCGCGACGGATTGTACCTCGGTAATAAATTCTTCCAGGCTGCCTAAATCGTTCAGGTCTTTTTTGGGAAATATCTGAATGCGGTACGAACCGTTCTTGCTCAACCATTTGTCCTTAATGTCGGGCGGCAGGTCAGCCAGAGTGACTTTGCCGGCATTGAAGCTTGCTGATAATTCGTTCATTAGACTCGGTAATGTACCGAGCAAGGTAGTTTGGATTTTTTCAATAAACAGGCGCCGATTGGGTTGTTGCCGCGCATCAAGCTCGACCAAAATATCCTGCAATTCTTGCTTAAAACTGATTAACACGCTGCGCTCATGGGCATCGGTTTTTTGAGGCAGGACGGTGTCGATGGCTTTGATCAGACGGTTAATGCCGGGAACCGGATCGGTATCGGTTTTTAGCTCCGGAAAATTCTGTGTTTGCGCGCCGAGCATCAGCGCCATTTCTTCAATCAGGGCCAGCTTATCGTCCTGGTCGGCGGGTTGAAAATCGAAAAGACTGACGGTTTTATCAACCGACGCCAAGGCCGAAAGCTTTTGCTCCAAAGCCTTGGCGCTATTTTCATCCTTGGCCAGAACGGTCAAGGTCATCGGCGTGGTTTCCTTGTCCTTCATCAAATTTTTGAACGCGATAACCGATTCGGTATTAGGGTCGCGAAGGTTAATCGGATTGAAATCAGTCTTCACGTTAAAGGTCAGCACAATGGAGATGACTGCAATAACTAAAGTTGCGATGGAAATCGGTTTGGCATAATGGAGCGGTAAGAATGCCAGTTTTTCCGACAATTTAGCCAACCCGTTGACGCTCTCTTCTGCTTGGAACTTTGCCGGAGCAGGGATAACCCTTAACAGCGCCGGCAAGGCGATCAAGGTAATTAGCAGACAGATAAACAGACTGGTGCCAGCCAGCAGGCCGAGTTCGGATACGCCTTTGTAATCGGTCGGTATAAACGCATAAAGGCCGATGGAGGTGGTGCCCGCACACAATAACAACGAGGGTGCCGTGCTGATCAGCGTGCTGCGCAAGGCCAACTCTTTATGGATATGATGGGTCAGGTTGTCCCTATAGCGCAAACAAAAATGAATCGCATATTCCACGCCCAAGCCAATATTGGATACCGCAAAAGCCACTGAAATCAGGTTTAATTCCCTTACCGAAAAGGCCGCGAACGCCCCGCAAAACAGCATGCCCAAGGCAAGCGTAATTAACGTGGCTATAGTGAGCAAAATAGAGCGATAGGCCACCAATAAAATAAACAATACCAGCACAATGGAGAAAATACTGGCGGTAAATGTGCCGGTGCTCATGCCGGACAATTCATCATCTTCCAAGCCGACTTCGCCGGTGACCCACACCTTAACGGCCGGCAGATTGGGGTCCTGAATTTCAGCAACGGCTTTACGGATAGAATCAATCGCGGATTCAGCGGGACGGATTTGCGAAAAATCGAACTTGGGCGAAACGATAATAAAGCCGTTATTGGCATTGGCTTTCTTTTCCGCAATCATCGACTCCCAGGACATCAACGCATTTTCGCCATTGATCGTTTTATGCAAAGCCAATGTAACCTTATCGATTAACGAAATTAAATCGATAGGTACAACCTGAGTCTTGTCGGTAGACGTTAGGGCATCTTCAAAAATTGAAAAAAAGCCGGTCAGATTGGGTTGCTGGGCAATTCTGCCGATAAACGGCTGGGCAAGCGACAGGTTGTTGGACAAGGTTTGCAATTCGTCGGTATCGAGATAAAGCAGGCCGTTCTGACGAAAAAATTTGTTGTCATTGGGAATATAGGCCGAATTAAAATAATTTTTATTGGCGCTGAGCAGGCGTAGTAATCTTTTAGTGGCCGATTTGGTCAGTTCCGGCGTATCCGACTCAACCACCAGCAACAGCGTGTGCAAGTCCTGCGAAAAAGCTTTTTCATAATTGCGGCGGTTTTGCTGAAAAGGCGCATCCGGGGCAACCAGTTCGGCGGTGTCGGTATTAATGCTCAAATGACCGGCGGTGTACTGCAAGGCCAAAATACTGAGCAGAACCACTATTGACAACACCTTAACCGGGTTACCTAGCGTCAAATTTCCCCAACGTGAAAAAATACGGTGACTGCGGGTTTTAAATGTCATAACTCAGGATTTGGGCGTTAATGTATAGTGAGAGTGTTCAAAGTGCTTAAAGCATCACTTTGGGATTCAGTAAGCTCGCTGCCTTGCAGCTCGATGAACAAGGCGGGAATTTTTGCCGTATTCGCCGCTTGCATGCCGTCTTTTTGGCCCAGACACAGCAGAGCGGTAGACCAGGCATCGGCAACCGCCGGATCGCTGATCAAAACAGTGACGGAAACCAGATTGTGAGTAACCGGCCTGCCGTTGCGGGCGTCGAGGATATGACTGTAACGCCGCCCGTGGTCGTCAAAATAATGCCGGTACGTGCCGGAAGTCATCACCGCAATCGGCGAGTCCTTGGGCATGGTAACGACTTTGTGCATAGTCCGCTCTTCCGGCAGCGGCCTTTCCACCGCGATACGCCAGGGCTGAAGACCCGGTTTATAACCGTTGGTTTTCAACTCGCCGCCGATCTCGACCAGATAATTAGTTATGCCTTTTTGCGCCAGAACCTTGCTGATCCGTTCCACGCTATAGCCTTGGGCAATAGACGACAAATCGACTTTCAGGTCAGCCTGTTTTTTGCGTAGATGCGTGTCATCGACAACTTCCAGTTTTGCCATGCCGATTTGTTTCAGAGTGGCAAGAATCGTCGAATCATTGGGAATCGTCAGCGCATCGCCTTTAAAGCCCCATAAGTCGAACAACGGTTTGATGGTTAAATCATAACAACCCTGGCTGGCCTGATTGACGACTTGCGCGATTTTAACCAAGGCTACGATTTCGCCGCCAACTTCCTGACTGTCAGTGTTCTCGATGCTATTGAACGTTTCAATGGTCGAATCGGGGCGGTAATTGGATAGCAGTTTATCGATGGCAGCGAATTCGTTTTCGATGTCGGCTTTGATGGCCTTATCGTCCGCAGGTTCTTCAGACCAGTAGCTGATATGGTAGGTCGTGCCTTGAGCCGGGCCTTCAAGTTTCTGAATAGTCGGTTCCGAGCAACCTGCCAGCATGATTAAAAACAGGCTAGAGATAAAGCCATTGCCGAGCGTTAAACCGGATTTTGTTTTTATGGTGTTTGGGTTAGCCATCCATGTCTGCTGTTTCTTAATCATCACAGGTTATCAATAATAAACTTCATAAAAAACACGGCGTATCTTAACAAAACGTTGCTTCGAAAAAATAACTTACCACGCCATAACTGCGCTCGCTAAATACCGGGTTTAACAGCACTGTTTATTATAATCCGAAAAACACGTAGGTTTTTTAAAAAATGAGGTTATGCTGACAGCTAGCCATTCCTTCGTACTTTCATTACATTCAGTTAAAATTACCGAATAGTACAAATTAGGATTAGTGTCGGCATCGCCACTAAAGCGCCTAACGAAACTTGCTAGGAGGCTGTCGGACTTATCAGCCTTTAAGCCTCATATATTGTAAAATGACCTTAAGTTCAACACTTTCACTGGCAAGATTTCATGAGTCGTTTTATCCAATATGATCGAAACCAACAGTATTTA
>Ga0208401_100060_pt1 | contig 114498 bp, 93 predicted proteins | sample LakWasM112_LOW13_2_FD_183928 | JGI IMG/M metagenome (GOLD analysis project Ga0208401, IMG submission 183928) | Freshwater sediment methanotrophic microbial communities from Lake Washington under simulated oxygen tension - Sediment Metagenome... | ecosystem: Environmental > Aquatic > Freshwater >...
GTCCTCAAAGCAATGCCTTAAACTGTTCAATCGAAAGACCGGCATCTTTCACAATACCGCCCATAGTGAACGCCTTGACGGGATTATGACGCGGGATGGTCAACAGCCGTTCCCCGTTACTCATGACGATGTGTTTGCCTTGTCTGACTATCCGAAAACCGGCTTTTTCAAGGGCGCGTACTGCGTCAAGATGGTTAACTCCTGGAAGTTTCGACACGACTAAGCCGCGATTTCAATTTCGTGTGTTTCCTGATCCCGGCTCATGTCTGCCACCGCAGCCAGATATTCTTGAATAGCATCCTGAATGTTCTCCAAAGCTTCTTCATCGGTATCGCCTTCAGACCAACATCCAGGAAGCCCTGGAACCGACACACTGATTCCTTCTTCGGTACGGTGAAAAATAACGGTATATTTCATTTTCGATACCTCAAGCCATGTAGGGTGCGTACGCATACCATTTTCAAAAAACTCGAAAAGGTACGCGGAGCGCACCCTACTTAAATTTAAATAGCCTTCTTAATCCGCTCCAAAGCGTTTTGCAGATTAGTCATGCTGGTGGCTATCGAAATCCGGATATGCCCTGGCGTGCCGAACGCGGAACCCGGAACCAACGCAACGCCCGCTTCTTCGATCAAATATTCGGAAAAATCAAGATCGTCATTGATGTTATCCAGTCGGGCAATCAGCTTTTCCACATTAGGGAACACATAAAACGTGCCGTCGGTCTCAAGGCAGTCAACGCCGTCGATGCTGTTGAGTTCGCTAACGACATAATCGTGGCGCTTTTTAAATTCAACGCACATGTTGTCGATAAAGCTTTGATCGCCGGTTAAAGCGGCTTCGGCGGCATGTTGTGAAATCGACGTCGGGTTGGAGGTGCTTTGCGACTGGATAGTGGTCATCGCCTCGATCAAATCCGCAGGGCCTGCGGCATAGCCGATACGCCAGCCGGTCATCGAATAGGCTTTGGATACGCCGTTCATGACCACGGTGCGGTCATAAAGATCGGGATGCGCGTTTAAAATATTAACGAACGTGCCTTTCTTCCACAGGATGTGCTCGTACATATCATCGGTGGCGATGATGATGTTGGGGAAATCCTTCAGCACGTCGCCCAACGCTTTAAGCTCCTCCAGGTTATACGCAACGCCGGACGGGTTGGACGGGCTGTTGATAAAAATCAACCGGGTTTTATCGGTAATGGCAGCGCGCAATTGTTCAGGTGTTATTTTAAAATTCTGCGCCTGGGTGGTTTCGATGATAACCGGTACGCCGTCGGCCAATAACACCATGTCGGGATAGGAAACCCAGAACGGCGCGGGAATGATAACTTCATCGCCTGCGTTAAGCAGGGCCTGAGTCAGGTTGAATGAGCTTTGCTTGCCGCCGCAGGAAACCAGAATCTGCTTGGCTTCATAATCAAGACCGTTATCGTTCTTGTACTTGGCGATAATGGCTTTTTTCAGGCTGGCTATGCCGTCGACTGCGGTGTATTTGGTCTGGCCGCTTTCAATAGCCTTAACCGCCGCAGCCTTGATATGATCCGGGGTGTCAAAATCCGGCTCGCCTGCGCCAAGGCCGATAATGTCTTTGCCCGCAACACGCATTTGCGCGGCTCTGGCGGTAATCGCCAACGTAGGTGATGGTTTTACTGCTTGGACTCTGTTAGAAAGTTTGATGCTCATGTTTCCCCGTGTAAAATCAATGTCAAAGATGGAGGGGATTATACATTATGTATAATGGCTTACTAACATTCGGAGCTTAAATTATTGGCCTCGCTCCCATGCTCTGCCGTCACCGCTCTGTAGGAGCGGGCCATGCCCGCGATAAACGCCCAAATATCGCGGGCATCATTGTGTTTCAATAAAGCAGCTATGTTCATTGAGAAATCCAAGTGAAAAAGAAGTTTAAAATCCACAGCCGTTTCCAGCCAGCCGGCGACCAGCCTACCGCGATACAAGCCTTAGTCGAGGGCTTGAGCGACGGCGAAGTACATCAGACTTTGCTGGGCGTGACCGGTTCCGGCAAAACCTTCACTATCGCCAATGTAATCAATCAGGTGCAGCGTCCGGCCATGATCATGGCGCCCAATAAAACCCTGGCCGCGCAACTATACGGCGAGATGAAGGAGTTCTTCCCCGAAAACAGCGTCGAGTATTTCGTCTCGTATTACGACTATTACCAGCCGGAAGCCTATGTCCCGGCCTCAGACACCTTCATCGACAAGGATGCAGCGATCAACGAGCATATCGAGCAGATGCGTTTGTCGGCGACCAAGGCCTTAATCGAACGGGAAGATACGATAGTCGTCGCCACGGTTTCGGCGATTTACGGCTTGGGCGAGCCGGAATCGTACTTCAAGATGGTGCTGCATCTGGTCAAGGGCGACATGATCAACCAGCGCGACATCCTGCGACGGCTGGCGGAAATGCAATACACCCGCAACGACATCGACCTGCGTCGTGCGACCTACCGGGTGCGCGGCGAAGTGATCGACGTGTTCCCGGCCGAGTCGGACAGCGAGGCGTTACGGATAGAGCTGTTCGATGACGAAATCGAACGCCTGTCATTATTCGATCCGCTGACCGGCGAAATCATACGACGTCTGGCGCGTTACACGATTTATCCGAAGAGCCATTACGTCACGCCACGAGAACAGCTGTTGGAAGCCGTTGAGGCAATCAAGGTGGAACTCAAGGAGCGTCTGGAACAATTGCGCTCATTGGATAAACTGGTCGAAGCGCAGCGGTTGGAGCAGCGGACGCTGTTCGATATTGAAATGATACTGGAAGTCGGCTATTGCTCCGGCATCGAAAACTATTCCCGCTACCTGTCCGGCAGAAGCGCAGGCGAATCGCCGCCGACCATGTTCGATTACTTGCGCGACAATGCGTTGGTGATTATCGATGAAAGTCACGTCGCCGTGCCGCAGATCGGCGCGATGTACAAAGGCGACCGGTCGCGCAAGGAAACGCTGGTCGAATACGGTTTCAGACTGCCTTCCGCGCTGGATAACCGCCCGTTGATGTTTGATGAATTCGAGTTGAAAGCGCCGCAACGGATTTATGTATCGGCAACGCCGGGGCCCTACGAACGGGAGCATTCCGGCGTATTTGCCGAGCAGGTGGTCAGACCGACCGGCTTGCTCGATCCGGTCGTGGAAGTGCGCCCGGCAACCACCCAAGTCGATGATTTGCTGTCGGAAATCAACAAGCGCGTTGCGGTCAAAGAGCGGGTGCTGGTGACCACGTTAACCAAGCGAATGTCGGAAGACTTGACCGAATACTTGATGGAACACGGGGTGCGGGTGCGTTACCTGCATTCCGACATCGATACCGTGGAACGGGTCGAGATCATCCGCGATTTGCGGCTGGGGCAATTCGATGTGCTGGTCGGCATCAATCTGTTGCGCGAAGGCCTTGATATACCGGAAGTGTCGTTGGTTGCGATACTCGACGCCGACAAGGAAGGCTTCTTGCGTTCGGTCGTGTCGCTAGTGCAAACCATCGGCCGGGCGGCGAGAAACGTCAATGGCAAGGCGATTTTGTACGGCGATAAAATCACCAAATCGATGCAACAGGCAATCGATGAAACCGAACGTCGCCGTGAAAAACAGCACCAGTTCAATATCGAACATCATATCGAGCCGAAGACCATATTCAAGTCGGTCACCGATATTATGCAAGTATCGATCCCCGGCGCAGGCATGACCAGCGCCAATAAACTGCTGGACAAGGTAGCTGAATTCCCGGCCGACTATAAAGCGGCCATGACGCCCAAGCAGACGAGCAAGAAACTGAAACAACTGGAAGACGCGATGTATCAGCATGCGAAAAATCTTGAATTCGAGCAGGCGGCGAAGATCCGGGATGAGATTAAGGTTTTGCAGGGGTTGATGTTGGTGTAGGTTGGAGCAAGAGCATATTTTGCAAACAATAACCTACTGAATATAAAATTTTTATTTAGCCTATTGTTTTGGCTGAGTCCTTCTGACGCCTTAGTTTTACGCCCAATTAAAATACATTAGCCATTAAGGAAAAACGATTCATGACACAGATCAATCAACATATTCGGGACTTTCTATCTTACTATTGCGCGCTAAATTCCCCTCCTGAATATGCGGTGCTAATTAAAGGATTGTGGGGTACTGGCAAAACTTGGTTTATTCAAGATTACCTGAAGCAGAAAAGCCAAGATCATCTATATGTAAGCCTATATGGAGTTACATCGTTTGAAGATATTGAAAGTGATTTTTTTCGACAATTACACCCCCTACTCTCTTCGAAAGGTGCGAAGCTATTGGGAAAATTAGCAAAAGGAATGCTCAAAGCAACGATAAAATTTGATATTGATGATGACGGGCAGTCCGATGGAACTATCACAGCCGGAGTTCCCAATGACAAACTGATTGAATCGCTGAAGCTCTCCGAGAGCAAAGTGTTGGTATTTGATGACATCGAGCGGTGCGGAATTCCCATATGCGATCTCCTTGGATACATCAATCAATTTGTCGAGCACAATGGATTCAAGACAATACTCATTGCCAATGAGCACGAGATCATTGAACGAGAAGAAAAAACTGAGTCGCATTTTCTAGCATATCGACGAGTTAAAGAGAAATTGGTTGGGAAAACTTTTGAAATAGTACCCGACCATGCTCCAGCTCTGAGCCATTTTGTTGATCAACTTCAATGTGAGGAGGCAAAGACTGCGGCCAATACAAATAAAGAACTCGTCGTCCAACTCTATAACAGCTCGAAATATAGGAACCTCAGAATATTGAGAAATGCATTGTGGGATTTTGACAGGTTATTCGCCAAGCTTTCCCTCGAAATTACAGAAAATAAACTGCTTGTTTCTCATCTTCTAACTCTGTTCCTTATATATTCCTTTGAAATAATGAGCGGCACCATTTTTCCAAAGGAAATTTCAAGCCTCAGAAGTAGCTTGTTTTCTTCACTGGGACGTAAAAACGGTAAGGTTAACCCCGATCAAAAATATATAAATATAAAAGGGAAATATAGCGGTGTTGACTTTTATGATTCGCTCTTTGATGAATCGATTTGGCAGTCAATACTTGGCAATAGCATCATTCCATTAGCCGAAATTGAAGAAGCCATTTTTAATAGCAGGTACTTCCAATCACAAAAGCAACCTAATTGGATTCGCCTTTGGCATGCAAGAGACTTAGAGGACGAGGAATTTGAAACGATTCTATCCAGCGTGGAAGATGAATGGAAAGCAAAGACCTACAAGGAAATAGGCATTGTTAAACACATAGTTGGATTACTGCTATGGCTTTCTGACTATGGCCTATATAAAAATAGCAAAACACAAATTCTTGAGTATTCTAAGTCATACGTGGATTACCTCAAAGAGCAAGGCTGCCTTATAACAACATCCAGTCGCGGAAACTCTTATTTCGGAGGATCATGGGCTGGTCTTGGTTTTCACTCCGAAGACGAGGAAATATTCAAAGAATTCTGTAAGTATGTAAAGGAAAAAGAGGAAGCCGCCTTACTTGAAAGCTACACAACTGAGGCGAGCGCGTTGCTAATAATGATGAGGGAAGACACAAACAAGTTTTTGAGGTCACTAGTTCTTTGCAATCACCCAGATAATAGGTTTTATAACGTCCCAATTCTTGAGTATTTATCGCCATCGGACTTTGTCCTAACTTTCCTAAATTTGTCCCCAAATCATCGTAGAACTGTTGCCTGCGTTTTTGAAGAAAGATATAAATTTGAAGAATTTAACAACAAGCTTGCGGGCGAACTCTCTTGTTTGAAGGAAATTATGTCACTTCTTCGGAAAGCGCAGGTCGAGCGGCAGGGCAAAATGAGCGCACACACCATTGGCCTAGTCATTGATCCGTATTTAACCAATGCTGTAAAGAAATTAGAGAAAGTTCCAGTCCTTTAGGGAGTAATAGCTTATTGCGCCGCATGGGGAAAGTTACACGCACTAAACCTCTGGTTTATCCGTTGGATTAATCGGCAAATAACAGCTTAAAAATCACTGAGGAGAAATAACAATGCCGACTATTAGCATGTTTTACGGAATTATTATTCGTATGTTTTTTGAAGAACATGCGCCGCCGCACTTTCACGCTCAATATGGTGAACACAAAGCGGCAATCAACATTCGTACACTTGAGATAGTGGAAGGTAAGTTGTCACGGCGTGCGCTTAACTTGGTCCTGGATTGGGCGGAATTACATCGTGACGAATTATTGAGCGATTGGGATAAATGCCGTATTCATCAACAGCCGGATAAAATAGAGCCATTACCCTAATGGAGAGTTTTTATGTATTACGATGTCATTGAAGCGCGAGTCATTGGCGAATTAGCCTTTGAGGTTCGTTTTTCGGATGGTTTAAGCGGAAAGGTTCGGTTTTTGCCGTCTTATCTTTACGGAGTGTTTGAAAAACTCAAAAATCCGGATTTTTTCAACCAGCTTAAAGTAACCGATGGTTTTGTATCATGGAGCGATGAAATCGACCTTGCACCGGATAGTATGTATCGGGCAATTTCGCAAACAGGCGAATGGCTGTTGTCTTGAAATTAGCTCAGCAGGGGGAAGGTTGCAACTCTTTGGCGTGGAACAAGTTTGACTTTTGGCTCAGCAATCAAAGCAGCTTTATAAATTCTTCGACGGTCATACCCGCATTCCGAATAAGAGCGCGTAGCGTGCCGATTGAAAGTTCCTTATGTTGAGGGACAGATAAATTGACGCGTACGCCGGACTTAACCAAAACACGATGGCTCCCGACTTGTCCGATGGTTTGCCAACCCGCTTTCTCGAAAGCCTTGGCCGCATCCTTGCCGGAAATATTGCCGAGTTTACCCATGAACTAAACGGTCACCATAATCTGCGCCAGTTTTTGAGTGCCGTTTTGTTGCAAAGCGGAAATCGCTTTTTGATCCTCCGCCCACAACCAAGCGGTAATCGCTTCTTTGATATTAGCCAAGGCTTCTTCTTGATCTTTGCCTTGCGAAACGCACCCTGGCAGCGCAGGGCATTCGGCAACTATCCAACCATCTTCAGCCGGTTCGAGTGTTATGTGGAAAATCATGATGTCCCCTGCGTTAAATAAAAGTTATTTTCGAGCAGCTCTCAGGCTCTGCATATACTCTTCTACAGATTCAATATCGGTACGATCCGCCCATATCCCGAACAAATCATTCTTGTTACCCCTATCAGCCGACTTATCGGTTTGCTTATAAGGCACAAGCCGGGCGCAAGGTTTACCCCTGAAAGTGATTGCGACATCTTCTCCCTTGCTTACAACGTCAAGCAGCCCTTTTGAATGGATTCTAAGGTCTTTTGCGGTCGCTTTCATGTTAACACCCTGCATTAAGTTACTTTTTCAAAGTATGAACTTAACGCTATTAAACGTCAATTTACCCGAAATTTACACATAAGATGCAGCCGCAGGTCGCGGTTGCATCTTTTCGAAACCCAACACCGCCGAGCCTCAACCCTTCAAAAACCGCAACATCTCATGCTCAACATCGACTTTAATAGTATCCCCGGCGACAAAATTGCCCGCCAGTATCTGCTGCGCCAACGGGTTTTCAAGCTGTTGCTGAATCGCCCGTTTCATCGGCCTTGCGCCGTAAACCGGATCGAATCCCGCCTCGCCTAACAAATCCAGCGCATCTTCCGAAATTTCAAAGCCGATTTCGCGATCCTGCAAGCGTTTACGCAAGTAATCGATTTGAATGCCGGAAATAGCCCGAATCTGTCCGCGCCCCAACGAATGAAACACCACCGCCTCGTCGATCCGGTTGATGAATTCGGGACGGAACTTGGTGCTGACAATTTCCATGACCGACGTTTTCATGACCGAATATAGCGCTTCGCCCGACAACGATTGAATAATGTCCGAACCCAGGTTGGAAGTCATCACGATAATGGTGTTCCTGAAATCAACCGTTCTGCCCTGTCCGTCGGTCAAACGGCCGTCGTCCAGCACCTGCAACAGGATGTTGAACACATCGGGATGGGCTTTTTCAATTTCGTCCAGCAAAATGACCGAATACGGCTTGCGCCTGACCAGCTCGGTCAGATAGCCGCCTTCTTCATAACCGACATAGCCCGGAGGCGCTCCGATCAAACGCGCCACCGAATGCTTTTCCATAAACTCGGACATGTCGATGCGCACCATCGCGTCCGGCGTATCGAACATGAACTCGGCCAGCGCCTTGCACAGCTCGGTTTTACCGACGCCGGTCGGTCCCAGAAACAGGAATGAACCATTCGGACGATTCGGATCGGACAACCCCGCTCTGGACCGACGGATCGCATTGCTGACCGCTTTCAGTGCTTCCTCCTGGCCGACCACCCGTTTGCTGAGCTGTTCTTCCATGTGCAGCAGCTTATCGCGTTCGCCCTCCATCATTTTCGATACCGGAATGCCGGTCCATTTAGACACCACTTCGGCGATTTCCTCTTCGGTGACTTTGTTGCGCAACAAGGTCATTTTCTGCGTTTCAGCCGGTACGTCTGAATGCAGCTGCTTTTCCAATGCGGGAATAATGCCGTACTGCAACTCGGACATTTTGGCCAGATCACCGGCTCGGCTGGCCGCTTCCAATTCGGTTTTAGCCTGTTCTAGTTTTTCCTTGATCGATGCCGAACCTTGCAACGAAGCTTTTTCCGCTTTCCAGATTTCTTCCAGGTCGGAATATTCTTTTTCCAGATCGGCGATTTCCTCTTCCAGAATTTCCAGGCGTTTTTTGGACGCAGCATCGGATTCTTTCTTCAGCGCGACCTGCTCGATTTTTAACTGAATCAAGCGCCGGTACAATTTGTCCATTTCCTCCGGCTTGGAGTCGATTTCCATGCGGATACGACTGGCCGCTTCGTCGATCAGGTCGATGGCCTTGTCCGGCAACTGCCGGTCGGCGATGTAACGGTAGGATAGGTTGGCCGCCGCAATAATGGCCGGATCGGTAATATCGACGCCGTGATGCACCTCGTATTTTTCCTTTAGGCCGCGCAAGATCGCCACCGTATCTTCAACCGACGGCTCATCGACCAGCACTTTTTGAAAACGGCGTTCCAGGGCCGCATCTTTTTCGACGTATTTGCGGTATTCGTCCAGCGTCGTAGCGCCCACGCAATGCAATTCGCCGCGCGCCAGCGCCGGTTTCAACATATTGCCCGCATCCATTGCGCCTTCGGCCTTGCCCGCGCCGACCATGGTGTGCAGCTCGTCGATAAACAAAATCACCTGCCCTTCCTGCTTGGCAAGATCGTTTAACACCGCTTTCAAGCGCTCCTCGAACTCGCCGCGAAACTTGGCTCCGGCAATCAGCGCCGCCATATCCAGCGCCAACACCTGCTTGCCCTTGATCCCTTCCGGCACTTCGCCGTTAACGATGCGCTGCGCCAGACCTTCGACAATCGCGGTCTTGCCGACGCCCGGCTCGCCGATCAATACCGGATTGTTTTTGGTGCGCCGCTGCAAGACCTGGATCGTCCGGCGTATCTCGTCATCGCGCCCGATCACCGGGTCCAGCTTGCCAAGTTCTGCGCGCTCGGTCAGGTTGATGGTGTATTTTTTCAGGGCTTGACGCTGTTCTTCGGCATTGGCGTCGTCGACCGGCTGGCCGCCGCGCATCACATCGATGGCTTTTTCCACCGCCTGTTTGGCGACTCCGGCTTTTTTAAGCAGGTCCTGAAGCAGGCCTTTTTCTTCAAAAACCGCCAACAAAAACAGCTCGCTGGAAATGAATTTGTCGCCTCGCTTTTGCGCCAGTTTGTCGGTTAAATTAAGCAATCTTGATAATTCATTGGAGATTTGCACGTCGCCGCCGGAACCGCTAACCGTTGCCAGACGATCCAGCTCCCTGACCAGCTCGGTGCGCAGCAGCTGCGTGTTGATGCCCATTTGGGTCAGCATCGGCCTGATGCTGCCGCCCTGCTGGTCGAGCAAGGCCAACATTAAATGAATCGGTTCGATGAATTGATGGTCTTTGCCCAAGGCCATGCTTTGTGCATCGGCCAATGCCGTTTGAAACATGCTGGTTAATTTGTCCATACGCATAATATTTGCCTCATATTAAGAGTTTTTAAGTTACTGCTAACATGGGGGGTAGTGCGACTGTTTTCAAGCAGACGGCTGAACCAGGGCAAAGAACAAATCGTTGAGAATAACGACATCCTACCCTTCAAGCTAAGGAGTGTGCATGAAATACTCGCGCCGATAAATTTTCAGCACGAGTGCAAGCTTCGCTTGCGCTTGCAGGCGAAGCCTGCACTCCGGCTATTAGCAACTTGCCCACGTTATTTCGTACACATTCCTAAGGCATAAAACCATTTAGCGCATAGGAAAATGGAACACGGATTGAGTGCCGGTTCCCAAGTGCCTGAGCTTGTAAACGTATTATCCAAATCAGTATAAAAGCATGTTCACCACGAAGGCACGAAGGGCGCAGAGAAAAAACCATTGCTTTTAATTCGATGCATTGAAAACTTCGCATCCTCGGCTCTTGCTCTACCTCCTGCATAACCCGCAGGGAAGCGGGGAATGCCGTTATTGCAGGAGCAAATGGCCCATGCAGCCGTTCGTGCCTTCCTGGTGAATTCTTTGATTTTGTTCTAAAACGAATACTTTCACAGTCTCCGGAACGTGGAAACCGGCGTAAAAAAGCTAAGGCGCTCAGTTTTGTGAAGCTATTGGCTGTGGCTTAGGCCATTCGGCTGCTGCGGTGCAATTTTCGACAAAAACCTGGTTATTTTTACTGTCGTTTGGAATGTAAACTTGATTCGCCGCCGACGGAGGATAGCTGAGATCGCCGTTGCACTTGACGCTTTGTCCCGGCCCGATCACGACTTGAGTCCCCACTTTTATCGTACAGGCGCTCATGCGGTCCAATGCGCTCCATTCGGGGCAGATGTCTTCTTCCTTGCGGTAACTATCCCTAGGTCCCTTAGGGTCGGAAAGCGACCACCAACTCCCGTAAACCGTGTAAGGACGCGAGCTGTCCCAAACGCGATACACCGTCACCGGCTTTTCGGCGACAAATACTTTGCCGGTGCAGAGCTTGCCTTGTCCCGACGGTCCTTGCGCCGCTTGCAATAGTGTCGCGTCGTCGGCCTCAACAAGCCCGACCGGCGGCGTCATGATAGCGCCGACACAGGCTTGCCCGTCTATACCGACGGCAAGATTGTCCTGAGTAGACGGAGAAATATTGGCGCAGCCTGCAATTAAAACCAATGCAAGATACGCGTAACTGCTTTTAAAAAATATACGCACGGTGGGAACTCCAATTATTAGTTATTGATATGAGAGAGCAACTGCCTAACAACAAAACTTAGGCGAATGCAAAATAAGATACCGAGTACGCCACTGTCAAGAGAATGCCTAATGAACCTGCATAAATTAATTTAAGCAATTGCCATGAAGGGCATGAAGCGTTAAACCCTTCATGTTGTTTATGGTTCAAAATTAAAACTGACTCAAGTGCAATTTCTTGTAATCCGGGTCAACCAAGGATTCCATCAGTAATAACTTCCGCTTAGGGTTTCCACGTAAAGCGCTCGTCTTTATACACAAGTCTCTGCGAGACGCCGTCGTTCTGGCAGGGATGCCGGAACCCAGGCACAGGGAGGTGACGCTTCGTATTACTCAAGTACCGGTAGAGTCACCAAGTTACCGTCCATGCCGGTATGACGACTCTGAAACACACTTGTATATAACGACGAGTGCGCCGCGAATCATGGGCAACGTCCGTCTGTGTATACGGGACGCAGCGCGTCCAGCCTTGCATTCCCACGTAGCACGTGGGAATGAGATGTACTTGCGTATTTGTGTATAACGATGAGCGTAGAGCGAGGGAACGATGCGTTTATGTTTCGAGAAGTTATTGCCGCATCATGGACATCCTGCACGGCATTGAGGCAAAGACCCTGGCGCTACGGACATCACCGCCGGGACAGATAATGGCCATTGCCGACATCGAACTGCCGATGGAACGGCCGCTGCACACGCCGACGCTCAAGCCGTTGATCGCCGATATAGAACTTGAGTCGGGCGATGCCGATATGGATGCGACGGCGCTGTGCTCGCAAATCGTCATCGACAAGGCGCAGTTAGGGCAGTATATCCGCCACGCCTTGCAGGATCGGTCGCAAGTGACATTGCATGCGCTATGCGAAATGCAGCCGCGACAGCACGGTTTGTCGGAGCTGGTGGCGTACCTGCAACTCGCAGGCGATACCTTCAAAACGGTGGTGGACGAGGACAGCATCGATACCATCGCCTGGAAATGCATTGGCTCCGACGGCCTGGACTATATGAAACAGACGCGTTTACCGCGCGTGATCTTTATGAGCGCTTTCGCGGACGCGAGGGGCAATCCGAGCAGGATCGCCGCTGGGCCTCCAAAGTCACTGAAGTGCGCAACGGATTCTTGTTTGCCGCCAGCGAACGCTGGCGCGAGGATTTGACTGAGCACTACAACCAATATTGCTCGACAGGGAACCCGACCTTTCCGGACAATGCTGCGATGAAAATGCTTTACGCAATCCGGTACATCTCAGGCACCGTTTGCCTAATAGGCTAATTGCAAACCCGATTAACCGGAAAATAACAGCCAAAGCAACTGCCCTTGCCCAACTCGCTGACTATGCTCAACTTGGCGTCATGCCGCATCAGCACATGTTTGACGATAGCCAAGCCCAGCCCGGTGCCGCCCACTTTCTTAACGCGCTTGACTTCAGACCGGTAAAAGCGTTCTGTCACGCGGGGAATATCGGTCGCCGCAATACCTTCGCCCTGATCCTCGACATCCAGCACGATGCTGTCGTTGGCCTGGTACCAGCGCACTTTTACTACGGAATCTTCCGGCGAATATTTAAGCGCGTTGCCCAGCAGATTGGTGAACGCGCTACGCAATTCCTGCTCTTCGCCGGCGATGTGTTTATCCGTTTCCAGGGTTAATTCGATCCTGGAACAATCGTTGCCGTGCAACCGCTCCGCTTCCTTGCAAATCTGGATCAATAAAGCCGGGATGTTAACGCACTCGGTTTTCTTCTGCCGGGTTTCCAATCGTGTCAGCAACAGTAAATCATCGACCAGATGCTGCATGCGCTCAGTCTGTCCCTGCATTTGCTGAAACGAGGTGGTCAATAACGGCGATTCTCCGTCATCCATGTCCTGCAAGGTCTCCAGATAACCTTTTAATACGGTCAAAGGGGTTCTAAGTTCATGCGACACATTAGCGACAAAATCCTTGCGCATCCGTTCCATCTTTTTCAGCTCGGTAACGTCCTGAGCCAGTAACAGGCGCAAGCCTGCGCCATAAGCGATAATCCGCACCGCCAGGGTTATGCGATGGTTTACCGGAGAAGGCAATATAACCGGTTCGTTATAATTTTCGGATTTAAGATAGCGGATGAACTCAGGAAAACGGATCAGGTTGGGAATGCGCTGGCCCTTGTCCGATTGCTGTAAGCCGAATACTTCTCGGGCCGCTTTATTCGCCCATTCAATCTCGTCATTGGCGCCCAAAACAACGGCGGCATCCGGTAGCGCTTCGGTGGACTGGCGAAACTGGTCGACCATTTTGCCCAGTTTCTTTTTGCGTTTTTTTTCGTTCTTTTTAATACGGTATACATGGTAATAAATTTCTTCCCAGATGCCGCTGGTCTTGGGGTATTTAGCGCCGCCGCCGCTGCGTATCCATTTTTCAAACCGGCTAATCTGGAACAGCTGGCGCATTAAAATGGCCAGCGTCAGCAACAGCGCCAGGGGCATAAAAAGTCCGGTCATGCCGCCTATTATCGACACGGCTGCAAACAGCAGCACTGCGCTAATGAGTTCTTTTTGCCAAACATCCATATTGATTACGACGACAGCGATGCAGGCGCGCTTGACGAATCCGTTACTGAAAACCGATAACCGAAACCGCGCACGGTTTGAACCAAGTCCTCCCGCCCGTGTTCGCCCAGAATTTTTCTCAATCGTCTTATATGCACGTCGACGGTGCGTTCTTCGATGTATACGCTACGCCCCCAGACCTGATCCAGTAATTGGGTGCGATTGAATACTTTATCGGGATGGGTCATAAAAAACTGCATTAAGCGAAACTCGGTCGGACTGACTTCCAGTTGCTTATCGCCGATGCTGAGCCGGTGCTGTTCGGTATCCAGTATCAGGTCGCCCAGGGTGATCTGCGCCAGGTCGTTTATTTTTCCGCTTCGGCGTAAAACGGCGCGGATGCGCGCCACTAATTCCTTGGGTGAAAACGGCTTGGTCATATAATCGTCAGCGCCGATCTCAAGGCCTCGAACCTTATCCTCCTCCTCGCCTCGCGCCGTCAGCAGAATAATAGGCAGTTCCCGATACATGGGATCTTTCTTTAAACGCCTCGCCCATTCGACACCGCTGACGCCCGGCAGCATCCAGTCCAGCAGAATCAAGTCCGGCAAAGCCTCATCAAGGGCTTTTTGCGCATCTTCGGCATCCGCGGATGCAATCGACCTAAAGCCGGCCTGCTCAAGCACCATCATCAACATCTCCCGGATAGCGTCTTCATCTTCAACAACGAGAATATTTAAATTGGGCATAATTAAATTGGGATAAGAATAAATGGAATATTTTAACAAACTACATATTACCCTTTTATGACAATCAGGATTTGCTTATTGTCAGGGTAAAGTCAAGATTTACACGGTAAAAGAGCGGTTCAAAAAAATTCCAAAACTTATGCATTACGAGTATCATGCCATTCACCTAGCCTACGTAATAATACCTATTTTGCAGGTTAACGTAGCGTAACTCGATGACCGCTGCCGCAGAGCTTCGACCTTATAATGATTGAAATTTTACGCCGATATAGTCTCATAACGCTGCTGCTCTTTAACTTCACCGTTGCTGCTGCCGACGTCTCCCCCTTGGAATCGGCGCCGGACAAAGCCAAGATTGCACCAATATCGAAACAGGTTTCCGAAGAAACCGTCACTAGTAAATTGTGGAAATTATTATTGGATTTGCCGCTGCTCGCGGACTGGAACAAGCAGTCCGATGATATTTATAAACCCAGTTTCAGCACGCAAAGCAAATCCAAGGCGCCCAAATATATAATAGGTATCCATCCATTGCATAATCCGAAACGGCTATTTGAAGTTTACGGTCCCATCGTCGATTTTCTTAACGCAAACATGCCTGAAGCGAGTTTTACCCTGGAAGCGTCGCGCAATTATGAAGAATTCGACCGGAAACTTTACAGCGAACACTTTGATTTTGCCATGCCCAATCCTTATCAAACCGTTAACTCGCTTAAGCATGGCTATCGCGTATTTGGCAAGATGGCCGATGACGATGATTTTCGCGGCATTATTCTGGTGCGTCGCGACAGCGGCATTAGCAGCGTCGCCGATCTCAAGGGCAAAGCCGTATCTTACCCTGCGTCGACTGCGCTGGCGGCAACCATGATGCCCCAATATTATCTGCATATCCACGGCATCGATATTAACCACGATATCGAAAACCGCTATGTCGGTTCGCAGGAATCGTCCATCATCAACGTCTTGCGCGGCCATGTCGCGGCCGGAGCAACTTGGCCGGTGCCGTGGAAAACATTCAGTAAGGAGAATCCCCAATTAGCCGCTCAGCTCGAAGTCAAATGGCAAACCGAGCCCTTGCAAAACAACGGCTGGGTAGTGCGTAAAGACATTCCGGCAACGGTGGCAGACAAATTTGCCGCGCTGCTGTTCGCTCTTGGCGACCATGAGCAAGGCCGGGCGATGTTGGCACGGATTCCTGTTACCCGTTTTGAACCGGCGAATGACCACAGTTATGAACCGGTGGAGGCCTTTATTGCAACCTTTATCAAAACAGTACGGCCTTTAGAGTAAAGGGACATAATGACAACTGATCGTAATCGAAGTAAAACTCAACGGACTTTTTTTAACCGCTCCATTCGGCATCAATTGGCGTGGTCATTTGGCGGCGTGGCATTGATCATGATGATAGGACTTGCAAGCCTGTTATTCGAACGGCAGCGTAATTTTCTTTATAGCGCTGCCATGCAGCAGAGTAAATCGCTGACCACGTCGCTGGCCAGCAGCAGTACATCATGGGTGCTAGCTAACGATATTGCAGGATTAAAAGAAGTGTTACAGGGTTTTGTCGGCTTACCCGATCTTGAGCGCGCTTATATCTTGTCGTTGCGCGGCGAAGTGCTGAGTTCCACACGGCCTGACGAGGCCGGACTATTCGTGACCGATGAGCAAAATCAGAAATTATTAAGTTCCTCGCCCAAAACGCAAGTATTGCTGGCTACTGCCCGGCAAATCGATGTTGCCGCGCCGGTAATGGCCGGAATGCGCCATGTCGGATGGGCGCGAATAGAAATGACCATGAACGGGGTCAATGCCAACCTTCGCTCCGTTGTGCTCATGGGGGTGAACTTTATAGCGTTCGCGACGCTGACCGTTGTAACCGCAGCCATACTTCTGGCGCGGCGGCTTACCAGAAGATTGCATCACCTGATGCGGCTAGCCGCCGAAGTCGAGAAGGGCAGCCTTGACGTGCGAGCGCATATCTCGGGCAAGGATGAGGTTGGCATACTGGCGCACAGTTTTAATCAAATGCTCGATACCCTGTCCAATTCCGAACGGCAGCGAGAGCGAATCAACCATTTGTATGCGGCATGGACCGAAAGCGCCGACATTATTGTGCGCGAGTCGGACGAGGTTAAGTTATTGACCCAAGTATGCCGGATTATCGTCAATCACGTTGCTTTTAAGCTGGTTTGGGTGGGCATGCATGAACCGGATGGCTGGGTGCGTACCGTAGCCGCCAGCCATCCCGACTCTTCCCTGCTCCGGAATATCAAGGTCTCGGTGGATGAGTCATTGCCGGAGGGGCGCGGCCCGATGGGAACCGCAATCCGGGAAGGCATACCGAAAATTTTCAACAACTTTCTCAATGAACCCAGTACCCTGCCCTGGCAACCGATGGCCGCAGCGGAAAACATTAACGCCTCGGCGGCATTCCCGCTGATGCGCGGCGGCGGCTGCATCGGAGCGATTGCCGTCTACTCGGCTGAACAGGACTATTTCACCCCCGACCTGATTGACCTGATGCGCGGCCTGACCGACGACCTTTCCTACGCGCTGGATAATTTCGACCGCGAAAAGCTGCGGCTCAAAGCCGAGCATGAACTACGCATTGCCGCCGCAGCGTTTGAATCTCAAGAAGGCATACTCGTTACCGATGCCGACAACATTATCTTGCGCGTCAACAAGTCGTTTACCGAGCTAACCGGTTACAGTGCCGATGAGATTATCGGCAAACCCGCCGGCATCCTCAAATCCGGCCGCCACGACAGCGAATTCTATGCGTCCATGTGGGCAAGCATCAATCGCGATAAATACTGGCAAGGCGAAATCTGGAATAAAAGAAAAAACGGCGTCATCTATCCGGAATGGCTGTGCATAACCGCCATCACCAATCCGGAAGGCTTGGTTACCAACTATGTCGGCACCTTCACCGACATTAGTCAGCGCAAAGCCGATGAAGAGCGCATCAAGGATCTGGCTTACTACGACTCCCTGACCAAACTCCCCAACCGCACGTTACTGTTCGACCGACTCAATCTGGCGCTTAACGCCAGCAACCGCAACAAGACTCACGGCGCGTTGATGTTCCTCGATCTCGACAACTTCAAAACGCTTAACGATACCCTGGGCCATGATCGCGGCGATCAATTGCTGATTGAGGTGGGGCGGCGTTTGCAAAGTTGCGTGCGCGATGTCGATACGGTAGCCAGACTGGGCGGCGATGAGTTTGTGATCATGCTGGAGTGCCTCGACGAGCAGGAGATTGAAGCTGCCGTTCAGACCCACACCGTTGCCGAAAAAATTCGTAGTAATCTGGCTGAATTCTACCTGTTGAAAAGCAATATCGACAATAATCTACATCCTTTTGTCGAACATTATTCCACCGGCAGCATCGGTTTTGTGTTGTTTCTAGGCCATCAAACCAGCAGCGAAGAACTGCTTAAACGCGCCGATCTGGCCATGTACCAGGCCAAGCAAGCCGGGCGAAATGTGATACGCGCTTTTGTTCCTGAAATGCAGGATGCTTTAAATTTACGGGCCTCTTTGGAGACCGATTTGCGCAATGCGCTGGATCGTAACGAATTGAGCTTGCACTATCAGGTACAGGTCGATGCATCAGCACGGCCGGTAGGTGCGGAAGCGCTGATTCGCTGGCATCAGGCCGAGCGCGGCATGATTTCTCCCGCCGAATTTATTCCGCTTGCCGAAGAAACCGGGCTGATTCTACCTATCGGATATTGGATATTGAAACAAGGCTGCGAGACCTTGGTCGACTGGGCAAAATATCCTGAAACCCGCGAGCTGAAATTGGCGGTAAATATCAGCAGCCGACAGCTTAGTCAGGCTGATTTTGTTGAGCAAATATGCGCCATGTTAACGGAAACCGGCGCTAACCCCGCTCTACTCAAATTGGAAATTACCGAGTCGGTGATTCTGGATAATGTCGAAGACACGATTGCTAAAATGCACGCAGTCAGGGATTTAGGCGTCAATTTTTCCATGGATGATTTCGGCACCGGTTATTCCTCGCTGTCTTATCTGCAAAAACTACCTTTGGAGCAATTAAAGATAGACCAATCCTTTGTCAGAAACATGGCTTTTAACAACCATGACTCCGCTATTATCCGAACCATTCTGTCACTGGGAAAAAACCTTGATATTAACGTCATTGCCGAAGGGGTGGAAACGGAGATTCAACGCGAGCTTCTGACGCGCTACGGCTGCCTTAAATTCCAGGGATATTTATTCGGCCGACCGGTTCCTGCGGACACCTTCAAGCAGCAAATGTTTGAGGGAGAGACGCAAAGTTCGCCATTGCATAACGCCATGGATGACGTGTAGCAAGGTAGCCAAGCACAACTCAAAGGGCGAATGTCTTACCCAGATAAGACGCCGGCAGACGCCTAACTTTATTCCATCAGCACAAGGAAAAACCTTGCCGTGCCGCTCAAAATCCTATTTTTCGCCTTACTGGCCGCCGTTCCTCCTTGCCTTTACGCAGGCGGCGCCGATTCTCCCTACTTCAAAGGCGGCAAGCTTGACGCTTTCTACGACCGCAAGGATAACGGCGATTTCCAGGTCAACAGTATCTTATGGGCACCGATTTTTAAAGGCGGTCACGGCGTGCAGATATCCGAAACAGGCGGCCAGGACATTAACTACTTCGGCGGCTTTGCCCGTCCCTTACTGACTCGCCCCGAACTCGGCGATTTAATTCTGGGTGCGCAGGAAGTTCTGCAGGGCGATAGCAAACAAACCGAGGTACAAGGCGAATACCGCTTACCGTCCGGCTTGGGCTTTGGCGGCGGATTTGTCGATAGAAACCTCAGCAATCAGGACATTAAATTCGCCAAAATTTCTTACCGGAACGAATGGCAGTCCATTAAATATATTGCGTCCACGCAATGGCAGAGCTTTCAAGGACACGATTCCCCCGGCGGCTACCTTGCCCTGTACAACAAACAATTGATGGCGAGCTGGGGCAGCGATGGCGAACAATGGCGCAGTACCGTGGGTTATGTTGCGCCCGACCGAGGGGTGGATGAACTGCGCCCGGCAATCGAACTATTTTATGTCGATAACTCGATTGGCAAAATTAACGGCTCCAAAGATATGATGGTGACCGGCAGCCTGGGGTTTCGCAAAGGTTTTTTGGGACATGAATCCCGGCTGGGCCGCGCTATGGGACCGACCGGCGTGGAGTTTTCCAACCCACTGGGCTACCTGAATCCCAACTTCAACCGTCGCCTGACCGCGTGGGAAATCGGCGATTTTGTCAATTTCCGCTTTATCCATAAAAGCCTGCCGAATAGCGGCCGCGAAGAAACGCTGGAAACCGCCATTTATCCCGGCCAATTACTCGGAACTGACAGCCTGGTCAACGCCCTGTTTGCGGGAGTTGGCATAACCAGCCCGAATCCGGGGCAACACGGCGTCAGCGGCCTGTTGGGTTATCACAAACGCATCGACAACATTGAATCCAGCTTTAGGCTGCAACACGATTTTGACCGCGATGACACTTCACTGTTTTTCAGCTTGATTCACTGGCTGTGATGGATGCCGGCAAAGCGCTTTGTTTAACCCCCTTTCTCAGTTTCTAAGGCGTGCATGGCACGCCCTTCAACGGATATTCCTATGCGGAAACAAGATTAGTCGGATAATTGGCTTCTCTTTTTAGCCGCTGTAATCGACAGCGCGTAACATCAGTCAGTAACAAAATCCTGTTAAGACCGATTTTTCTAAGTGTTTTAACTTATTGAAGTACCGTTAAATAAATCTAAAATGACCGGTGTTGTTTATTCCGTCCGCCTCTAGCAAACTTTTTACTTCTTCAGGATTCTGATTTTACATACAATTAACTCCCCGTCCACCCAACGCCAAAAGGTACTCCCGATGAAACATTTATATAAATCAACTGCCGTCCTATTACTGTTGTTACCCATTAGCATGCTAAGTTCCGCTGCTGAACCGCAAAAAGCCGACGAACCTATGAAAGGAATGGGCATGCATCAGGGTATGGGCATGATGGGCGGCATGACTGAAGAACAAAAAAATGAACATATGCGCTCCATGCAGGAACACATGTTGATGATGCACGACCTGTCGAATCAGATTTTGTCGGAGAAAGACGCCGCCAAAAAAGAAGCGTTAAAAAATCAGCAATTGGAGCTCATGAAATCGCATCATGCTCAAATGATGCAGCACCGCAAACAAAAGATGCAAGAGCATAAAAAGTAAGGCGAATAAACCAGCAACTTTAATCGGACCCACTCGCTAGGCATCGGCCTCGCGAGTGCCCCCCAAAGAAAGGACACCGCTTATGAGCATGCTACAAGAATTTAAAGAATTCGCCATCAAGGGCAATGCTGTTGACATGGCGGTAGGCATCATTGTCGGCGCCGCTTTCGGCAAAATTATTTCATCCCTTGTTGCCGATGTATTCATGCCGCCGATTGGCGTATTAATCGGCGGCGTAGACTTTACCAAACTGGCGTTTACCTTAAAAGAAGCCTCCGGAAATGCGCCCGCCGTAACCCTTAATTATGGAAATTTCATTCAGGCTATGGTCGATTTCACGATTATCGCCTTTGTGATTTTTATGGCGGTGAAGTTCATCAACAGCCTGAAGAAAAAAGAAACGGCTGCTCCTACCGTAACTCCGGAACCCTCCAGAGAAGAACTGCTATTGACCGAAATCAGGGATTTGCTCAAGGAAAGAAAATAATATTTTACCGGGCTTACTTTTCGAGGCCCATGCCATTCGCCGCTACGCGCTTAAGACTGTATTTGCCTGTTTCAGCCAGAAATCAAGATCGGGATTGCTTAATAACCGCCCTGCAAATGAGCACGCTTGCTCAAGATTATGTTCGGCGTTTGCGCTCAAGCCTTCGCCCAATTCGAATTTCCCGGCTTTGATGCTCAGCAGAAAACACGGCGGAGGCAGTTGCTTTTTTATCGATTGATACACGTCTAAAACCGCTGCGGGACTCATCGCGTGGGTCGTGTAGCTTTTATCTCTGGCAGGTTCCAGCACGGTAAAATCAAAGGCCTCGGCACAGGCTACCGAGGCATCGACAAACAACACCAAGCGGCGGTTTTCCAAGTCCAGCGCATGTTCTATTTGTAACTGGAAGTCGGACAATATTTCAATTGCGTCCAAGCTGCAATGGCTTTCTACGTATTCCAGCAATAACGGCCCCAACGCATCGTCGCCGCGGCTGAGATTGCCGTAACCGAACAGCAATACCGGTTTAGGCATTATTCCGCTCGATTTGTCCGTCGCTGTGTTTGACCAGCTTATCGATCAGTTTGCCTCCGGCATCGACCAACTCAAGTTGCAGCGGCATTTTACCGACAGCATGGGTCGCGCAGGACAAACAAGGATCGTAAGCGCGAATCGCCACTTCCAGGTTGTTCAACAACGGTTCGGTCAGTTCGCGGCCTGACAAATATTCCGCCGCCACTTGCCGCACCGACTCGTTCATCGCCATGTTGTTACTGGTGGTCGAAACGATCAGGTTAGCTTTGGTGACGATGTCGTTTTCATCGACTTGATAGTGATGGAACAAGGTGCCGCGCGGCGCTTCAATCACGCCAATGCCTTCATAACGCTTTTCGCCTTGCGCGACCAGATCAGAACCCATGATGTCCGGGTCATTCAACAACACCTTAATGCTTTCGGCGCAATGCAGGACTTCAATCAGCCGCGTCCAGTGAAATGCCAAGGTGCTATGCACCATCGCTTCGCCGCTGTGCGCTTTAAACTCGACGCGGGCGGCTTCCGCCAACGGCGTGTCGATATAGTCGCAGTTATTGACCCGCGCCAAAGGTCCGACCCGGTACCAGCCTTGCGCCTGTCCCAACGACAGCAGGTACGGAAATTTCATGTAGGTCCAGGAGCGGACTTCTTCATGGATATAATCGTTATATTTGCAATAATCGATGTGATCCATAAGGGTTTCGCCGTGCTCATTCTTGGCGCGGATGCCGCCATGATAAAGCTCCAGCGCGCCGTCAGGCTTAGTCAGACCCAGATAATTGCTGCGTATCGTGGCAAAGTCATCGTAATAAGGCAGGTTGGAGCAATGCACTTTTTTTATCAACGCAACCGAACCTTCCGCCCAAGTTATCATCTGGTCGATGTCTTCAAGCAAGTAGTCGCGTTCGGCTTTAGTCAGCGATTTATTCATGCCCCCGGCAATCGCACCGGTGCCGTGAATACGTTTGCCCGACACCATGCGAATGACTTCCTGTCCGTATTTACGCAATTTTACGCCCTGTACGCCGATGTCGGGATACTCGGCCAATACCGCAACAATCGAACGCTTACTGATGTCGCTTTCAAAGCCGAACAATAAATCCGGGCTCGATAAATGAAAGAAATGCAGCGCGTGGGATTGCAGCACTTGCCCGAAATGCAACAGGCGTCTTAATTTATCCGCTGACACAGGCAGGTTGTCAGGATCGATACCGACCAATTGGTCGATGGCTTTGGCGGCGGCCAAATGATGACTGACCGGGCAAATACCGCATAACCGCTGCACCAAGACCGGCAGTTCCCAATAAGGGCGGCCTTGAATGAATCGCTCAAAGCCGCGAAACTCAACAATATGCAGTCGGGCTTGCTGAACTTTATTATTTTCGTCCAGCAGCAAAGTAACTTTGCCGTGCCCTTCAACGCGCGAGACCGGATCGACGACAACCCGTTTTAAACTGTCTCGATTTTCAGCTGTTTCTAAATGTTCGTACATGATTTTTCTCGTATTTTGTAGGTCGGTTTAGCGTAACCCGACAATTGCCGCTTCGATGTGTTGGGTTAGGTTATTGACTGCTCCTGAATAACCCACAGGGATGTGAGGGATGCAGATTGCACGGAGCAAAAATCTGTCCATACAGACGTAACCCAACCTACTCAATCGTAATGAACCAACTCATAAGGCAAGGATGGTTCGCGCCCTTCAATCAAATCGGTCAGGAATTTCCAGAATACGTCCGCTGACGGCGGGCAGCCGGGCAGGTAATAATCGATTTTGACGACTTCATGAATCGGATGCACCTGGCTCAACAATAAGGGTAATTCTATATCGCTGGGAATCTGCGGATTTTCCACGCCAATACCGTCCAAGTATGCCTCATTCAAACATTCTTCGAGCGGAATATGATTGCGCATGGCGGGCAGTCCGCCGTTAATTGCGCAGGCCCCAACCGCAACCAGGATTTTGCAGTTGTTTCGGAACTCCCGCAGCACATGCACGTTTTCGGAATTGCACACGCCGCCTTCAATCAGGCCTATGTCGCAGTTCGTGCAGTGTTCTATATCGGTAATCGGCGAGCGGTCGAACTCGACAACTTCAACCAGTTGCAGCATCCGCTCGTCTATATCTAAAAACGACATGTGACAGCCGAAGCAGCCTGCCAGCGATGTTGTCGCTACTCTAATTTTATTCGCCATGTTTAAGATGCTCCGTGCCGACTGCCAAGGATGGTGGAAGTGCCGCAGCCGGTTGGGAACCGGATGCGGCCAAACTCACTTGATCGATTTCTTTATGATCGTAAATACGCTCGCCAATCGGCACCTGATATCCGGTGCGCTTAATCAAAATTGCGCCGGTAGGGCAAATGTGCGCAGCCTGATCCGTCGCTTCTAAATCAGTATCTTTCAGCAAGCCGCTTTCAGCATTAAAGATTAAATGCTTGTGGATGCCTCGCCCGCTGATCGCAAACACGTCCTTGCCGTCTTTTTCGTGGCTGGCGCGGACACACAGCGTGCAAAAAATGCAGCGGTTATGGTCGATCATCACCTCGGGGTGAGAGGCGTCCACTTCCCGCTCCGGGTAAAACGCCGGAAAGTGGTTGTCGAGCATATTCAAATGATAGGCGACAGCTTGCAGCTGGCAGTTACCGGTTTTTTCGCAGCCTGGACACAGATGATTGCCTTCCACAAACAGCATCTGGGTGATTTTTTTCCGGTCGTCGATCAGCTCTTGGGTTTCACTCAGCACCTCCTGACCGTCCATTGCCGGATAGGTGCAAGCCGAACAATTGCGTCCGTTTACTTGTACCGTACACAGCTTGCAACTGCCGTGCGGGGTAAATTCCGGCTGATGGCATAAGTGCGGGATGTAGAACCCGGCCGCCATCGCAGCGTCCATAATGGTCTGTCCGTCTTCGAAAGGAATAACATTTCCGTCGATGGTAATTGTCTTACTCATGTTCGCTCTCCATCTGAGTCTGAGCCAAATGCGCGCCGGCATCATCCCGATTCGCCATGCGCCGCGCCGTTTCCAGTGCGCCGTCCAAATCGAATCCCGGTTCAAAGCTGATTTCTTTTAATCGGCTTTGGTACAAATCAGGGTAGCGCTCCAGCGTTGTTAATATCGGATTCGCAGCCGTTTGGCCGAGACCGCAATGACTATAGTTTTTGACCAGCTGGCACAGTTCTTCAAGCGCTACCACATCGCCCGCCGAACCGTGACCTTCGACTATCTTGTCGATCTGTTTTTGCAGCAACGAAGTGCCTACCCGGCACGGCGTACAAAATCCGCAGCTTTCATGCGCGAAAAAATGCGCGAAGTTATGAACCATGTCGAGAATGTTACGGCTGGAGTTGAAGATAATGAATGACCCGCCGGTGGCCAAATCTTCAAAAGCCAACTTGCGGTCGAACTCCTGATTGGAAATAAAGGTTCCCGATGGTCCGCCAACCTGCACACCGAGCACATCACCCGCCCCGCAATCATTTAAGATGGTGTGGATTGTCGTGCCAAACGGATATTCATAGATGCCGGGACGATCACAATCGCCGCTGATGCTGAGTATCTTGGTGCCTTTCGATTTTTCGGTGCCGATGCTTGCAAACCAGTCGCCGCCGTTGACCGCAATGCTTGCCGCCGCCAGAAACGTTTCCACGTTATTGACTACGGTCGGTTTACCCAAATAGCCCTGAGTGACGGGATAAGGCGGACGATTACGCGGAATACCGGCTTTGCCTTCCAGCGACTCGATCAACGCCGATTCTTCACCGCAAATATAAGCGCCCGCACCCAAGCAGATTTCAATATCGAAATCCAGACCTGTGTCCAGAATATTGCTGCCTAATAAGCTGTTTTGGCGACGTTGCTCCAAAATACGTTGCAGCTTGTCGTAAAGATGTAAATACTCGCCGCGCAAATACAAAAATCCCTGTTTGGCTCCGACAATCGCGGCGCACACCGCCATGCCTTCAAAAACCTGATCCGCATAGGCGTTTAGCAACACCCTGTCCTTAAACGTGCCGGGCTCGCCTTCATCGGCATTGCAAACCACGTAGCGCTCAATCTGCCGCTCTTCCGAACAGAACTGCCACTTGATCGCCGTTTTAAATCCGGCGCCGCCCCGGCCTCGCAACCCCGAATAGTCGATTTCTTTCAGCGTTTCCTTGATGCCTCGTTTAAAAGCCGATCTAAGCGCCGCGCCTTGTTCAATCTGTTGATTCAGCAGTAAGCCGGATTTATAAATATTGTCATCGACCTGAAATAACGCCTCGGGCCATTCGTCCAAGGGTTTTTGTTGATTAATCAGCTCTGCGATTTTATCAATTCCGGGACGATCCAGGCGGGTCAATGCATGGCCGTTAACCAAACCGGCCGGTCCCTGATCGCACATGCCGGTACATGAGGTATTATCCAGGCTGACCACGCCATCTGCCCGAACCTCGCCAACGGCAACATCCAACTTCTTTGCCAGATAATCGAGCAGACTTTTCTTACCCAGCATATGATCGGTTATTGAATCGCTGATCAACAGCTCATATTGCCCTCTGGGGACCCGATGAAAAAAACTGTAGAATTCAACGACACCGATGATTTGCGTCCGGGGAATGTTTAGCAAACCGGACAGCTGTTCTATCGCTGCCTCCGGTATATAATGATATTGCGCTTGGACCTGTCTTAGAATCTGCAATAAATGCGTTGCCTGATAATGGCTGTTTTCTGCGATACCCTGAATAAACTGTCTCACTTTATCTCCCTGGCCTTATCTTTCTGGATGTTTGTGGATATGATACGAGTTGATTATTACATTAAAGCGGCAATTCCCTTACAAAGTCTAACTATATCCCACTATCCTGGATAAACCAATAACTCGGTAAAGACTTTTCGACGCTGATTGACGGACAAATACTCATGGCAAAAAAAACGACTTCTTTTAAAGCGGCACTCTCATTCCCAAGCCGTACTATCGCTCATTTTTACAGCCAGATTGAGCAGCAAAAACAGGTACTCCAGCGTATTCATGAGGTGTTGCCGGCGACGATAGCCCAGCATGCACTGCACTGTGTTGTTAATGGCAAGAAACTGCTGGTTTATACCGATACGGCGGCCTGGGCGTCGCAATTGCGTTTTTATAACAGTGCGATTCTCACCGCTATCGCTCCGGTAACCCGGGAGTCGGTCTCGATTATGCAGATTAAAGTGATGGCGGAGATGTCGCCTACAGGACGTAGGCGAGGAGCTTTACAGACCGCGTCTCCAAGCAGGAAGCCGAACATTCCTTCGGCGGAAAAAATAGAGCTCATCCATCACTACGGCCTCACTGTTTCGGATGAGCAATTGAAGTTGGCGCTGCTGAGATTAAGTACAACGCTGGCAAAACTGTCGAAGCATCAAGCCCCGGCCTGATCAATCAGCCGGGCGCTTGGCGCTCGCAGCAGCCTTATGCGGCAGGTCTGGGGGATTCGGCAGAACGCATGAAAGAAATCGGCGCGTTTTCTTCATCGTCAAAGGTAACCATTTCCCAGGCATCTTTATCGTTTAATAAAGCGCGGAGTAATTTATTGTTCAAGCCGTGGCCCGATTTATAGCCGGTAAATTCGCCAATCAAGCTATGTCCCAGAAGATATAAATCGCCTATCGCATCAAGAATTTTATGCTTAACAAATTCATCCGCATAGCGCAGGCCGTCTTCATTGATAACTTTATCATCGTCAACCACGATAGCATTATCAAGACTGCCACCCAAGGCCAGATTATTTTGCCGCAGCATCTCAATGTCCTTCATGAAGCCGAAGGTTCTGGCTCGACTCACTTCCTTAACAAACGTAGTCGATGAAAAATCCATAGTCGCGGTTTTGACATGCTCTTCAAAAGCCGGGTGTTCGAAATCGATGGTGAACGTGACCTTGAATCCTTCAAACGGCTCAAAAGCAGCCCATTTATCGCCGTCCTCAACCCTGATGCTACGCTTTATACGGATATACTGCTTCGGGCTGTCTTGTTCTTCAACCCCGGCAGACTGGAGCAAAAACACAAAAGGCCCGGCACTGCCATCCATAATCGGAACCTCGGCGGCGCTGACATCGATAATGGCATTATCTATGCCTAATCCGGCAAAAGCCGAAAGCAAATGTTCTATGGTTGATATTTTCACATCACCCGCAACCAGTGTTGTCGACAGTACCGTTTCGCCAACATTTTCCGGCGTCGCCTCTATGGTCACCGGGTTTTCCAGATCAACCCTACGAAACCGGATGCCCGTGTTCGCTTCGGCCGGACGCAAAGTTAAATAGACTTTATCACCCGTGTGTAGCCCTACACCTGTTGCCCTGATTGTGTTTTTTAAAGTTCGTTGTTTAATCATAAAATCAATAACGCTAAGTAAAGAGGGCAAAAAGCGAAAATTTTATCACAATCAGCCTCCAAAATGGAGACTGATTGTCTTGTTAACCGCACTCGTTAGTCAGCTTGACGTCTTAAAAAAGCCGGAATATCCAGATAATCTAAATCGATGTCTTTTTTAGGTTGAGCCCCAAAGCGGGTTTCCCTGCCTTCGGTTTTGTTTTGACGCATGACCGTAGGCTTATCCAGGCCTTCGTAACTGACTTCACCGGCCACATTTTGATTAACGTATCCGGCTGTCGCTTTCGGCGCAAGCTTAACCACCTTGGACGGCAATCCCATGCCGGTCGCGACAACAGTCACTTTAATCTCGTCGCCTAGCTCGGGATTAATAGACATGCCGATTTTTATTACAGCATCCTCCGAAGCGAATTCGTGAACAATATTACCGACCTCGTCGAACTCGGCAATACCCATATCGGCGGCGGAAATATTAACCAAAATGCCGCGCGCGCCTTGTAAATTAATGTCCTCCAGCAATGGACAGGCAATGGCTTTCTCAGCTGCTTCGCGCGCCCGATATTCTCCTTTTGCCGCGCCTGTACCCATAATCGCCGCGCCCATGCCGGACATAACCGTTCTGACATCGGCGAAATCGACGTTAATCATACCGGGATGAACGATAAGCTCGGTAATGCCTTGCACAGCATCCAATAGCACATCGTTAGCCGCTTTAAATGCATTGACCAGCGATACATCGTTGCCCAATACCGGCAATAATTTTTGGTTCGGAATGATGATCAATGAATCAACAAACCTTTCCAGTTCCGCTATACCCAGCTCCGCCGTTGCCAATTTCTTTTTGCCTTCAAATGAAAACGGCTTGGTCACCACGGCAACCGTCAAAATGCCCATGCTTCTGGCAATTTCGGCAATCACAGGAATCGCACCGGTACCGGTGCCGCCGCCCATGCCTGCGGTCAGGAAAACCATATCGGCACCCTGTAAAACTTCTCTGATACGCTCTTTGTTTTCGTCCGCGGCCATTCTTCCAACTTCCGGATTGGTGCCTGCGCCCAGACCCTTGGTTAATTCAACGCCTAACTGGATAATCGTATCAATATTCAGCTTTCTTAATGCCTGCGCATCGGTATTTGCGCAGATAAACTCAACGCCCTCCACAAGACTGCCGACCATGTGGCTAACCGCATTGCCGCCGCCGCCGCCAACGCCGATCACCTTGATGACCGCATGTTCATTGCTCATATCCATTAACTCATATTTCATTGCCATTGCCGCTGCCCCTTAATTATTTACAAAACTATTAAAAATTACCTTGAAACCAATTTTTCATTCTCGCGAACACACTGGGACCGTCAGCATCAATGCCCCTGCCAACACCCTGGTGTTCTTTTCCGTACATTAATAATCCGACTCCGGTAGAGTGAATCGGATTTTTTACCACCTCGGTTAGCCCTGTAACATTTTGCGGCCCACCCATACGCACCGGCATATGGAAAATTTCTTCCGCCAAATCGATCAATCCCATCACTTTTGAACTGCCCCCGGTTAACACTACCCCGGCGGCAATTAATTCTTCATAGCCGCTACGTCTTAGTTCCGACTGAACCAACAGCATTAATTCTTCATAGCGGGGCTCAATAATCTCCGCCAGATTTTGCGTTGAAATCTTGCGCGGCGCCCTATCGCCGATACTGGGCACCTCGATAATTTCATCCACATTCGCCAACTGCGTTAAAGCGCAGGCATATTTTCGCTTAATATCCTCGGCATTAAGCGTCGGCGTACGCAGCGCGACCGCAATATCATTGGTCACCTGATCGCCCGCAATGGGGATCACCGCGGTGTGCTTTATCGCGCCTTCTACAAAAATCGCAATGTCCGTGGTGCCGCCGCCAATATCGATCAGGCAAACACCCAATTCCTTTTCATCATCGGTCAGCACCGAATTGCAGGAGGCCAATTGCTCCAGCACGATGTCATCAACTTCCAGGCCGCAACGCCGAATGCATTTGACGATATTTTGCGAGGCGCTGACGCTACCGGTGACCATATGGACCTTGGCCTCCAAACGAATGCCCGACATCCCGATAGGTTCCTTGATGCCTTCCTGGAGATCGATCACAAACTCCTGAGGCAAAATGTGCAGGATTTTCTGATCGGCAGGAATTGCCACGGCGCGAGCCGAATCTATCACCCTGTCAATATCGTACTGAGTCACTTCCTTGTCTTTAATGGCCACGATGCCGTGAGAATTGAGGCTTCTGATATGACTGCCGGCAATGCCCGCATAAACCGACCTGATCTGGCATCCTGCCATTAATTCAGCTTCTTCAATAGCGCGCTGTATCGATTGCACAGTCGATTCCAGATTTACCACAACCCCTTTTTTCAGACCGCGCGATGGTGTTGATCCAATGCCTATTATTTCTATATTGCCATCACTGGTAAGTTCACCAACAATAGCCGCGACCTTTGACGTACCGATGTCCAGCCCGACTATTAAATTACGCTCTGTTTTTTTCGCCATTTTGTTTACTCTGTGTCACTTTTTTATAAGATTAGCCATCTATTTCATGTTATGGATTGGCAATTTTCTTCCGATCGCCAAGGATGGCGACCGCGACTGCTCCCGGCAGTCTTGCGGCATTTTCCCCATCTCTGGGAGTCAGAAGTGTCGCATCGGTATGGAACCGGTGCGACCAGTCAATTTCTTGAGTTTCCGGTTTCCATGAAACCGCATATCCATTGGGATACCTCAGATCGACTATTGCTATTTTCTCAACCTGTTCTTGCCCTAATACGTCCAGCGTTTTCAAAAACCGTTGTAATTTTTTTAGCTGTTCATTTCGTCCCAGCAGTATTTCCAAGCCCGTTGTTAATTTAATCTTCCATGCCCATCGATCGTTAATCGTAAACTCCGCCATTTTCATCGACTGATCGGCTAATGCCGTGTTAACGCCCTTCATTATTTCCAGCGTCTTCAGCTGTTGCTGCTCAGGCCCTTGCAATATGGGCAAGGTCTGAAATTGCTCTATATTCTTCGGCGTAATAATCTCGCCCCGTGTACTGACCAGACTTTGCTGCCCCCAGCGCACATAGGGCTTCTTTTCGCGTATCTTTATGTCTATCGCATCGGGCCAAACTCGTTTAACCGTAACGGTATCGACCCAGGTCAATTGCGAAACAACCTGATGGATGGCCTGCATATCGGCATCGAAAAAACCGGTCATCACCAAAGGCTGCAAAGCCGTCTTTATCTCATCCTTACTGAGATATTGAAAAACCCCTTCGGTACGCACATATTTAATCGGAATGCGCTTAACGCCGTAACCCGTCATCCAGACTAAACCCGTCAACAGCAATACGGTCGTCATGCTTTTTACCGCAACCATCATAAACTTGCCTGGAACCGGCTCGCACTTGCCCGTAAGCGGGCATGGCAGGGATAGCTATGCATGAGCATTACCCGCAACTGGTTTCCAAAACACGCCAAACCAATTCCTCAAAATCCATACCCGCCTGCCTGGCCGCCATCGGCACCAAGCTATGATCGGTCATGCCGGGGACGGTATTAACCTCAATCAACTGGTACTGCCCCAAATCATCGATAAATACATCGACCCTGCCCCAGCCTTTAACGCCCACGACCTTGCAAGCCGTTACCGCCAAGTCCCTTAACAACTGTTCCTGTTCCTGACTCAGCCCGCAAGGACAATGGTATTGCGTCGTCGTGGCCTGATATTTTGCTTCGTAATCGTAAAATGTATTGGGCGTTTCCAGGCGAATGACCGGCAATGCCTCGCCGTCCAGCACCGCAACGGTATATTCCTTACCGGTAACCCAGGCCTCCGCATAGACATCGCAACGGTATTTCGCAGCAACGCTCAGAGCCGTCAACAACTCATCCCGATTGCTTGCCTTGCTCATGCCGATACTGGAGCCTTCCTGTGCCGGTTTGACGATAACCGGGAATCCCAGTTTTTCAATACAGTCATCAAGATCGGCTTCGTCTTTCAATAAGCACCATTTTGGCGTAACCAAGCCGTAACCCTGCCAGCACAGCTTGGTTCGGAGTTTATCCATACTCAATGCCGATGCCATCACGCCGCTACCGGTATAAGGAATCTCCAATACTTCCAGAACCCCTTGCAGCACGCCGTCTTCGCCGCCGCGACCGTGGATAATGTTGAATACCCGGTCAAACTGCTGTCCTGCCAACGCTTCAATCGGGCTGCCCGTTACATCAATGGCAATCGCATCTACGCCTTTACGTTTTAAAGCTTCGTAAACGGCCGCCCCGCTTCTTAACGAGACTTCCCGTTCCGCCGCCGAACCGCCCATCATTACCGCGACACGGCCGAATTGCTCAGGCTTGTTTAACATCAATGCTTTCATATTGTTTCACCTACCATACAAACCTCAGTCTGCAAGCTTACCCCCTGCTGCTGTTTCACTTTATCCTGTACATAATAAATGAGGGCTTCGATCTCCGCTGCCGTTGCATTGCCGGTATTGACGATGAAATTGGCATGTTTTTCCGACACACAAGCACCGCCAAGCGCATAACCTTTTAAACCGGTTTGTTCTATCAACCGGGCAGCATAATCGCCTTCCGGATTTTTAAATACCGATCCGCAACTGGGCTGATTGGTCGGCTGCGTCGCCCCCCGTTTTTCCAATAAACCTTTTATTTTCTGCTGACTGGCTACCGTATCGCCCGGCTGTAAAATCAACAAACAAGCAAGAAACCACTCGTTTTCAAAACCTTTTACCGACCGGTAACTCACGGTAAAATCCCCAGGCTTTCTGTGCGTTACATTACCCGAGGCATCAAGCATTTCGACGCTTTTAACGATAGCCCAGGTTTCCCCGCCAAAGGCGCCGGCATTCATTTTCAAGGCTCCGCCCATGGTGCCGGGTATGCCTGCCAAAAATTCCGCTCCGGTTAAGCCTCGTTCCCCGCAAAAACGCGCCACATGCGCGCAGGGTACGCCAGCTTCAACATAAACCGAGCCGTCATCGGTCAAACGCATCTCTTTTAAGCGTCCTTTGGTGTTAATCACCGTCCCGCGTATGCCGCCGTCCCTGACTAATAAATTACTGCCCAGCCCCATCCAAAACAGCGGCTCGGATTCAGGCAGAGCCTTGATAAACTCGACCAAGTCCTGCCGGTCTTGCGGAATATACAACCGGTCCGCAGGGCCGCCAACGCGCCAACTGGTATACTTGGACAGCATTTCATGCTTTAGCAAACGACCTTTCGGTAACGACCCCATGCAGTCGTCGGTAAATTGCTCCTGCATTACTCTACCTCCAGCACTCCCCACAAGGATGTGGGGAATGCTGATTTTGCATGGAGCAAAATATCTGCCCATGCAGTCGCCATTTCAATTGTCATTTCTTGTAAAGCTCCTGCTCTACAACGCCTCTACAAGACACGGTTGATATTCCATAAAAAATAATTTCAAAACAATAATGTGTTAGCGCTTGCATAATTTATTAAGTAATCGATTTAATTGGCAAATATCAACAAAATATTAGTAAGACCCGTCTATTTTAAGGGCAGTGCCAATAATGCACGGCATTCCCCCATTTTAATAATTCAGCGATTACAATGTACGGCATTAATCAGTAGAAATACATACGCACAACAACCTAGTCCATGCCGACATATCAACGCGAATAAATAACTTACGATAACTCCATAGCAAGGGCTCCCGCCAGCAACTGCGGCAATTGAGCGGCTATCTGTCCGACATTGCCCGCGCCCATAGTCAAAATCACATCCTCGGCATTTACGATGCTCGCTAATATTTGCGGCAATTCCTCCCAGTTTTCGACAAACACTGGATCAACTTGTCCGCGTACACGGATTGCCCGGCTTAATGCCCTTCCGTCCGCGCCGGGAATCATCGTTTCACCCGCCGAATAAACGTCCATCAGGATCAGCACGTCAACGGTTGACAGCACCTGCACGAAATCTTCAAATAAATCACGGGTACGCGTATACCGATGCGGTTGGAAAACAATGACTTTACGTCGCTCCGGCCAAGCCTGACGCAAAGCTTCAAGCGTCGCGGCAATCTCACGCGGATGATGTCCGTAATCATCAACCAGTGTCAGCTTACCCCCGTCCATCGGCACGTCGCCGTTAAGTTGAAACCGCCTGCCTACGCCTTTAAATGCGCCCAAACTCCTGATAATGGCTTGATCATCGACAGCCAGTTTGGTTGCTACGCTAATAGCCGCCAGTGCATTGAGCATGTTATGCCAGCCGGGCATATTCAAGGTGACCTGTAACGGCGGATAATCGCCTCTTCGTATCACTTCAAAACAGGTATGCATACCCTCTTGTTTAATATTAACGGCTCGTACATCGGCATCTTCATGAACGCCGTAAGTGGTGACCGGCTTGGATATTTCCGGCAAGATCGCCCTGACGCCTTCGTCATCCAGACATAGCACCGCCAGTCCGTAAAAAGGAAGATGGTGCAAGAACTCTCTAAAGGTGTCTTTTAAGCGCTGAAAACTGCCTTCATAAGTCGCCATATGATCTTGGTCAATATTGGTGACTATCGCCATCATCGGCTGTAAATATAAAAATGACGCGTCGCTCTCATCCGCTTCGGCGACCAGATAATGGCCTAAACCTAATTTGGCATTACTGCCTGCGCTGTTTAAACGCCCGCCGATCACAAAGGTGGGATCAAGCCCGCCTTCAGCCAGAATACTTGCGGTCAAACTGGTCGTTGTGGTTTTGCCGTGGGTTCCTGCAACGGCAATGCCGAACCTGAAACGCATCAATTCAGCCAACATTTCCGCGCGCGGAATAACCGGCACTCTTTGAATATAAGCTTCGTCAATTTCTTCGTTGCTGCGATCGATCGCGCTGGAAGCCACCACCACATCAACCTTGGCTATATTTTCCCGTTTATGCCCGATGTTAATAGTCACGCCCAAACCGGCCAGCCTTTCTGTCACCGCGCTTGCCTTGATGTCAGAACCTGAGACTTGATAACCGAGATTCGACAACACCTCGGCAATGCCGCTCATCCCGGTGCCGCCTATACCGACAAAATGTATCCGGTCGATACTGCCTAATGCTTTACTCGGCATTTGACTGTTAGGAATGTTCATAGCCCCGCCTCGGCCATGCAAACGCCGGCAACAACGTCGGTCGCATCCAAGCGTGCATATTGTTTTGCTGTTTTACTCATGACGTCCAATTGCTTAACCACTTTTGTTATATGTTCTACCAGCGATGCCGCATTCAAATCTTTTTGCAGCAATATCAGACCCGCACCGGCATCGGTTAAATACCGGGCATTCGCCGTTTGATGATCGTCAATTGCGCTAGGCAAGGGTATAAATATAGCCGGAATGCCTGCTGCGGCCACTTCGCTGACCGTCATTGCGCCGGACCTGCAAATCACCAAATCCGCCCATTGATAGGCCGACACCATATCGTCGATAAAGGCGTTCGCTTCCGCTTTCACGCCTAATTCTTTATAACGGCTCTCGACTTGCTTCTGCATAGCTGCACCTGTTTGGTGCCTTACCTCTACGCGGTCCAATTCGGCCAACGCGTCAGGCACAACTTCATTCAATATTTGGGCTCCCTGGCTGCCGCCTACGACTAATATATTAATGCCCTGATGCGCCTCTTTGCGCTCGGCGCATCCTATGAACTGCTTTCTTAACGGGTTGCCGGTAAATGTGGCATTCAGCTTTTTATTAAAGCTGTCCGGAAAGGCTTGCAACACTTGCTTGGCCATGCGCGCCAACAACCGGTTGGTGGTGCCGGGCACCCGGTTTTGCTCATGAATGACCAGAGGGATGCCCAATAGTTTTGCCATGAGTCCGCCAGGCCCCGCTACAAATCCGCCCATCCCCAACACCACGTCGGGTTGGCGCTTCCTCAATATTTTCAATGCCTGGATGCAGGCCTTTATCAACAACAATACCGCTGTTATTTTCGACAGCCCGCCTTTACCGCGGACTCCGGCAACCGACAACCAATCGATCTCTATACCTTGCTCAGGAATCACTCGGCCTTCCAACCCCTTCCGGGTTCCCAGCCAACTAACCTGCCAGCCTTTTTCAATCAAGGTTTGCGCCACCGCCAATGCAGGAAACACATGCCCGCCGGTTCCCCCGGCCATAATGACGATGCGTTTAGCCATGTCGGCTTCTCTTTGGCGTACCGGCCTTTATTTCCGCGACTTCGCTTTGCACCCGAAATAACAATGCAACCGCACAGCACATGATCATCATGCTACCGCCGCCATAACTCATCAACGGCAATGTCAAACCCTTAGTTGGTAAAATACCCATATTGACACCCATATTAACGAACGACTGGAAACCGAACCAAATCCCCAAGCCATAGGCAATAAATGCGGAAAAGCGCTGACCCGCCTGTTCGGCAGCCGCCGCTATTGCGAAAATGCGCCATACCAACACCGAAAATAAACCGATCACCGTAACCACGCCCAACAAACCCAATTCTTCCGCTATCACTGAAAATAAAAAATCAGTATGTGCTTCGGGTAAATAAAATAGCTTTTGTACGCCGCTACCCAGCCCTACGCCCAACCATTCGCCGCGCCCGAACGAAATGAGCGCCTGGACTAATTGAAATCCGGTTTTCAAAGGATCGGCCCAAGGATCCATAAAACTGGTGACCCGCACCAGACGATAAGGCGAAAAATAAACCAGCAACATTGCCAGTACGCCAATGACCGACAGCAGCACTATGAATTGCGATAATCTGGCTCCGGCTAAAAACATGATGCCCATGGCGATCATGATAATAACGACGGCTGAACCGAAATCCGGCTCCAGCAACAACAAGAAGCTGGCCACCGAAAACAATCCCAGCGGCTTAACCAACCCGAAAGCCGCGTTCTGCACTGACTCCTGATATCGAGTGACATAGCCGGCCATATAGATAACGGAAAAAAATTTGACCACTTCGGATACTTGTATCCTCATTCCGCCTATCGACAGCCAACGCACACTGCCGTTAACCTTTACGCCGAGACCGGGGATCAGCACAATAACCAGCAGCAGCAATCCCGCTAGAAACAACCGGGGGCCATTCTCTTCCCAGACCTTCATTGGAACTGCCGCCACGATCCCGCCGAAAACCAGTCCCAAGCCTATGTGCAACAACTGTCTGACAGGATAATACAAACCGTTGCCGGTCATTTTTATACCCAGATGCAATGATGCGGATGCCACCATCACATAACCGATCAACAATAAGCTGGTAGTCACGATCAGCAACACCGGATCAAAATGAAATCGACCGCCCCGCTCCCGCGATAATCTCATTTACGACCTCCATGGATGGAGGGAGTGTCGCAATTTGTCTGGAACAAATGTGACCGGCCTCCATGGATGGAGGGAGTGTCGCAATTTGTCTGGAACAAATGTGACCGGCCTCCATGGATGGAGGGAGTGTCGCAATTTGTCTGGAACAAATGTGACCGGCCTCCATGGATGGAGGAAGTGTCGCAATGTGTCTGGAACAAATGTGACCGACCTCCACGGATGGAGGGAGTGTCGCAATGTGTCTGGAACAAATGCGACCGACCTCCACGCACGAAGGAAGTGTCGCAATCTATCAGAAACCGACGCAACCGATCTCCAGGAAAAGCGGAAGTGTCGCAACCGGTAAGGAACCGATGCGACCAACCCCGCAGTAGCCGGCTGCTCATATAGCCGCCACGGATGGCGGAAAACCGCCGGAGCGGTCAACCAACGCCAATACTGCTTTGGTAAATTTCTCGCCCCTGTCCTGATAATTTTTATATTGATCAAGACTGGCGCAGGCTGGAGAGAGCAAAACGCTCTCGCCGACATCGGCAAGGCCCGCGGCAATTTGTACCGCTTGCACCATATTGTCTGCCGAATAAACAGGGACGCAACCATTCAGGGCCTGCTTGATCAGTCCTGCATCCTTACCCATCAATACCACGCTTTTGGCTTTTTCTTTGATTGCCGGCGTCAGTTCGCTCATATCGGCACCTTTCGCGTCACCGCCGGCAATCAGAATCACCTTCCGCGCATAACCTTGCAAAGCGGCAACGCAGGCGCCGATGTTGGTCGCTTTCGAATCATTAACCCAGGTCACGCCGCGTATTTCCGCAACACGCTGCATCCGGTGACTTAGGCCTTTAAATTTTCGCAAGGCGTCGCACATAGCCTGTTCATCCAAGCCTGCGGCCACGCCCAAGGCCAAGGCTGCCAAGGCATTGGCCGCGTTATGTCGGCCTTCAAGCGGCAATTCAGCCAGCGGCATCAGGCACGATTCGTTGTACATCAGATATTCCTCGCCCCCCTGACAGGCAAGGTAAAAATCGGCTTTTTTGTTAATCGAGAAGGTAGATACCTTTCTGCTGTCGTCGCGCATGGCATAGACAATTGGATCATCGACATTGATGACCATTACACCATCGCCCCTGAAAACTCTTTGTTTTTCCCGCGCGTATTCGTCCATATCAACATGCCTGTCCAAATGATCGGCACTGATATTGAGCACTGTCGCGGCAACGGCATTCAAGGCCGAGGTTCGCTCCAGTTGAAAACTGGATAGTTCCAGCACGTAAAGCTGAGCGTTTAACGCCAGTAAATCCAAGGCCGGCGTACCCAGATTTCCGCCTACGCCCACTTTCATCCCGGTCGCTTTCGCCATTTCACCCAACATGGTGGTCACTGTGCTTTTGCCATTGGAACCGCTGATGGCGACGACGGGCGCCTCGATAGAACAGGCAAACAGGTCAATATCGCTAACTATTTTCGAACCATTGGCAATGGCTTTCATTATCGCCTGTTCATTCAGCGACACGCCGGGACTGACCACCAGATGCGTCGCCACTTTAAACGCAGCCTCGTCAAAGCCCCCGGTAAACACCGGCGTATCGGGCATTTGTTGAAAAAACTCGTCCATCATCGGCGGTTTGCTGCGACTATCGATGATCGCAAAGTTAAAGCTTAGGCTTTGCAAATAATGCGCAACCGAAATTCCGGTATTGCCAAGACCCACAACCAAAACCTTGGCCGTTTCCGGGTCCAAAGCAAAATTCTTTTTTAACAATGCGGTAATGGCGGCATTGCTTACAGAATTCCGGACAGGAGCGCTGGCTTTATTCATTACTTATCTCAACTTCAAGGTCGCCAAACCGATCAACACCAGAATGACGGTAATAATCCAGAATCGCACGATAACCCGAGGCTCCGGCCAGCCTTTCAATTCAAAATGATGATGTATCGGCGCCATGCGAAAAACGCGCTTTCCGGTCATTTTGAAAGAGGCTACCTGAATAATCACCGATACCGTTTCCATGACGAATACGCCGCCCATAATCACCAGTACGATTTCCTGCCTGACCAGTACCGCCAACACGCCTAAAGCCGCACCCAGCGCCAGCGCGCCGACATCGCCCATGAACACCATCGCGGGATAAGCGTTAAACCACAAAAAACCCAATCCGGCGCCGACCAAAGCGGCACAAAATACGATGAGTTCCCCGGCATTAGGCAAATAGGGTATTGCCAGATATTGCGAAAAAGTCACATGGCCGGATAAATAGGCAAAAATCCCCAGGCCGGTGGCGACCATCACGGTCGGCATAATCGCCAGCCCGTCCAAGCCATCGGTCAAGTTGACTGCGTTGCTGGTACCGACGATCACAAAATAGGTCAGGACTATATATATCCAGCCCATATCCAACATGACGTCTTTAAAAAACGGGACAATCAATTGCGTTTCTACCGGCAGTATTGCGGTTTTATACAGAAAAACGGCGGCCATTAGGCCTATAACGGATTGCCAGGAATATTTAGCTTTAGCCGACAAACCGTCACTATTGCCCTTGATAACTTTTCTATAATCATCGACAAAGCCGATAACGCCGTAACCCAATGTCACCAACAAAATAACCCATATATAGCGGTTGCTCAGATCAGCCCACAACAGCGTGCTGAAAGCAATGGCGACCAGTATCAAGGTTCCGCCCATAGTCGGCGTGCCTTTTTTCTCATAATGCGATTCCGGACCCAACTCACGGATACTTTGCCCAATCTTGTTGCGGCTTAATTTCCTGATCATAATCGGCCCGATAATAAACGAAATCACCAGCGAGGTCAGAGCGCCAAGAATGGCGCGAAAGGTCAGGTAATGAAATACCCTGAAGCCGCCATCAAAGGTCATCAAATAATCTGCAAAATAAAGTAACATTGTTTATATCCTGAAGTTCTCAACCAGTGCGGCCGCTACATTCTCCATGCGCTGAGCCCTTGACCCCTTGATCAAAATCGCTTCATCACCTTTGAGTTCTTGCTTTAACACTTCAATTAAATCATTTTGGCTGTCAAAAAAAGTGGCGCCTTCGCCAAAAATATTTACCGTATTGCGGGTGTCGGCGCCTACAGCCAGGAGACGCACGACACCGCTCGATTTAATGAGTTCGCCCATTTGTTCATGTATTTTTGCGCTTTCAGGACCCAACTCGCCAAAAGCCCCTAAAACCAGCCAGCTTTTCCCTTCACAGTTCGCCAGCACATCCAGCGCCGCTTTAAGCGATGCGGAATTGGCGTTATAAGTATCATCGATAATGATATTGCCTAAGCGGCCGACCAGCGGCTGCAATCGTCCTGTGACGGGGTTTACACTTTCCAGGCCCTGTTTAATCTGTTGCAAATCAGCGCCCAGCGCCAAGCATGCAGCAGCGGCCGCCAAGGCGTTGACGACGTTATGCCGACCTGCCAGCTTTAGTTTTATCGTCAGCTCGCCTTTTGCAGTCACTAAGTCGAAAGTCGTGGCGAAGGCATGATTTATAATTTCCGTTTTAACGGAATGCACCGTCACGTCGCCTACAGGACATAGACGAGAGGTGTGAGCTTCGGCCCGTTCATACATCCCAAACGACATGACCTTTCTTGTTCCTGCTACCGACTTCCAATAGTCGAAATAGGCATCATCGCGATTAAGCACCGCCACGCCGTCCGGCTTAAGCGTTTGGATTATTTCCCCCTTCGCTTTGGCGACACCGTCGACGCTGCCGAAACCTTCTATATGCGCGGCTCCCACATTGGTAATAATCGCAACATCAGCCTGTGCATATTGACTGGTGTACTCAATTTCGCCGGGATGATTTGCGCCCATCTCGATGACGGCATAGCGGTGTTGTTCGTTCAAGCGCAACAAAGTTAAGGGTACGCCGATGTCGTTATTCAAATTGCCCTGGGTAAACAGCGTATTGGCCTTCACCCTCAATATTGCCGCCACCATTTCCTTAACGGTGGTTTTGCCGTTGCTGCCGGTAATGCCGACGACCGCTACTGATGTCTTTTTTCGCCAGGCTCCGGCCAATTCAGCCAAGGCCAGACGCGTATCGTCAACCACGATATGCGGCACCGTTACTGCAACGCCCTGATGTACGATGGCCGCCACAGCCCCTGCTTGTTCAGCTTCGGCCACAAACTCATTGCCGTCGAAGTTATGGCCTTTAATCGCCACATAAAGCTGTCCCGGCTTTATCGCTCTTGTATCGATACTGACCGATGAGATGGCAACATCCTCCCCGACCAATTGTCCCTGCACACATGCCGCAATTTCACTCAGCATCATATTCATTTGTTTTGTTCGCCGAGAGCGTTACGTCGACTCAATGCATCGATCACAACTTGTCTGTCGCTAAAAGGTACGCACACCCCATTGCTTTCCTGGTATTGCTCATGGCCTTTACCGGCAATGACTATGCAATCGTTTTTAGCCGCACTTGCTACCACTTTTTGTATCGCCTGTTCTCTGTTTTGAATGACTTCAACTTTGGCCGGTCGCACCCGGTCCATACTGTTTGCGACTGCCGTCGAACTGCAACCGGCCAAAATATCGTTAACTATATCCAGTCCGTTTTCGTAGCGCGGATTGTCATCGGTAATAACGACTCGATCCGCCCATCGCTCGGCAATTTCTCCCATTTGCGGACGTTTACCCGTATCCCTGTTTCCGCCACAACCGAACACCACCCATAAAGTCTGCTTGCAATGTTTACGCAAGCTGGATAAAACTTTTTCCAACGCATCCGGGGTATGGGCGTAATCCACAAAAATCATTGGATCGGTTTCTGTTCCAAATCGCTCCATACGGCCAATGACCGGCTGTATGGCCGTCAGCTTTTTAGCAGCATCGTCCAACGAAACGCCCATAGCCAACATTACCGTCAAAACAGCCAGAACATTCTCTACATTAAAATCGCCGTAGAGTGGTACTTTCAGTCGCTGCCGTTCATCCCGCCAACGCACGTCAAATTCGATTCCATCGGCTTTATGCAGCATATTTTCTGCGTTAACAGATTCGCCTGAATCCGATGTTTTTCCCTTGCTACTAAAATGCCATAGCTGTACCGATTCGGGCACTGCGGCAATAATCCGCCCGCTATACGCATCATCCAAATTCACCACCGCGAAAGCTAAACCCGGCTGTTTTAATAATGCCAGTTTGGCCTGCACATAAGCGTCCATCGTCACGTGATAATCCAGATGGTCTCGGCTAATATTGGTAAATACCGCGCCTTGAAACATCACCCCATTGACCCGGCCTTGCTCCAAGCCATGCGAGGAAACTTCCATCGCCACGGTGCGTTTTTTATCTTTTAATAATTCAGCCAGTATTTTCTGAATTGCCAAGGCATCGGGCGTGGTATTCAGCGTCTTGTTAAGCTTGCCCCACTCGCCCCAGCCGAGCGTGCCTATAATCCCGCAGTCATCCAGCATTTGGCTTAAAAACTGACTGCAAGACGTTTTGCCATTGGTGCCGGTTATGCCGATAACGGTCATAAACCGGGATGGATCGCCGTAAAAACGCGCGGCCAGTTCACCCAACTTTAAACCCAGATTTTCCACGGCAATCATCGGTATCAGCGTAGCGCTATTGCCCCGAAAAGCCTCCGCCAGCTGCCGGCCATTTCCGGCAGGATCAAAAATTACCGCACCGGCGCCATTATTAATAGCCTGTTCGATATGCGCCAAGCCATGCTGTTTGGCTCCAGCCAGCGCAACGAATACATCGCCGCAAACCAATTCCCGACTATCCAACACCAAGCCTGCGACCGGCATATCGTTCTGATCTGAAAATACGCTCAACCCGCTTAATAAATCTTTCAGCCGCGGCCCACCGCTACGCTGATCCTTCGGCCCCGTAGTCATATTATTGGACTTCTCGCGTCAATAAGATGGGCATATTATCTTGTTGATCGGGAGCGACTTCCAACACCCTCAAGGCCCCCGCCATCACTTTTGAAAACACCGGGGCTGAGACTATCCCCCCGTAGTATTGGCCTGCCGAAGGCTCATCAACCATGACCACGATAATCAAGCGCGGATTCTTGGCCGGCGCCATGCCCGCAAAAACCGAAAAATAACTGTTCTCGACATATCCGCCCGCGCCGGCTTTTTTTACCGTCCCGGTTTTACCGGCTGCGCTGTAGCCGTCGACTCTGCCCTCGTAAGCGGTACCGTCTTTCATAAGCACCGTTTCCAGCATGGCCCTGACTCTCTTGGCCGTTTTGGCTGAAAACACCCGCTGCTGATCGACATCTTCATCCCGCCTTAACAAGCTAACCGAATGCAAGATGCCGTCGTCTGCCAATGCCGTATAAGCTCTTGCCAACTGGAGTGCCGAGGTACTTACACCGTAGCCGAATGACAAAGTCGCCCGGTCGAATTCGTGCCAGCTTTGGTAATCGAGCAAGCTTCCACTCGCTTCCCCCGGAAAGCCGGAGCCCGGCGCAATACCAAAACCCAGCTTATTGTAAATTCCCCAAAAATATTCCGGCGGCATTTGCAATGCCATCTGACTGACCGCAACATTGCTGGATTTTTTCAGCACATGCGTCAAATCCAGCGTTCCATAATTATGCACGTCTTTAACCACGTGCCTTCCGATCTGAAAAAAACCATGGGTTTCAAAAACATCATTCGGCTTGACGTACCCCCCATCCAAAGCGGCCGCGACAACAAACGGCTTGACCGTAGATCCGGGCTCGAAGACATCGGTTAACGATCTGTTTCTGTACAGGCTTTCCTTTAAACTCTTCCTGCTATTCGGGTTAAATGACGGCTGATTCACTGCCGCCAGAATTTCCCCGCTCTTGGCATCCAATACCACCAACGCCGCTGATTTTGCCTTGTTAAGGTTAACGGCCAACTGCAACTCACGATATGCCAGATACTGGATGCGTTGGTCGATGCTTAGCTCCAGGCTCCGGCCTGCAACCGGCTCTTTTATATTCTCTACATCTTCAATAATTCGACGCTGACCATCCCTGATAACCCGCTTGCTGCCTGGAATTCCCTTTAATGATTTTTCATATCCCGATTCAAGCCCCGCCTGCCCCACATCGTCAATATCGGTAAAACCGACTAAGTGCGCGGAAACCTCTCCGGCAGGATAAAAACGTTTGAATTCCCGCTCGAAATAAATGCCCGCAAGTTTCAAAGCCTTGACTTGGTCAGCGACTACCGGGCTCACTTGGCGAGCAATATAAGCAAACTGCCTGTGCGTATCGCCCTTAACCAGCTCACTGATTTTTCCTTTCGGCAAATTTAGCAACTTTTCGATTTGCCCGATTTCGTTTTCTTTTGCCGGTTCAAGCTCTTGCGGATTCGTCCAAATAGACTCCACAGGCGTACTGATTGCCAACGGCGCGCCATTTCTATCCTTTATCATGCCCCTGTATGCCGAAACAGGCACATCACTGACATGGCGCATATCGCCCTGATCTTTAAGAAACTGTTTATTCAACACCTGTAAATCGACGGCTCGACCAACCAGTACTGCCATACAAGCCATTATAAAAACGACTACTATTTTTCTGCGGCGGCCTTGGATGGCCGAAGCGTCGCCATCGCTAGAGAACCGATGCAACCGTCCTGCAAATTTACCGCCCGGCTTATTTGCCCTGTTTCTGCCTTGAAAATGTATCATTTACGGTTTTATATAAATGATTTTTTCCCGCAACGGCATAACCAGTTTCAATTGTTCCCGCGCCACTTGCTCTACCCGATTCTGTTCTGCCAAGGTTGTCAGCTCCAATTGCAGCTGCCCCCATTCCACTTCATACTGATCCAGCGCTCTTTCCTGCTTCTGGATCTCGATAAAAATTAATCGCGACTGGTATTTACTGTAAATTACGGTCAAAGCGGATACCAACAACACCAAGATCAACCCAGCCATTCCTATATAACGAGCTGTTGCCACTTAGACTCTCTCGGCTACCCGCATGACTGCGCTTCGCGCCCTTGGATTTTGGGCAATTTCCGGCCCGCCTGCTTTTAAGGCTTTGCCTGTTATCTTCAATATACCCTTAGCTATATCGATTTCTTTAATAGGTAGTTTGCCGGGGTTATATTTGGCTCCGGACTCAGCCCTGATAAAGCGCTTGACGATTCGGTCTTCCAACGAATGGAACGAGATAACCACCAAGCGCCCACCGGGTTTCAAAATCCGGGCGGACTGTTGCAAAACAGCCTTTAACTCATCCAGTTCGCTATTGATTTCGATACGGATTGCCTGAAAACTGCGAGTTGCCGGATGCTTGTGCTTCTCTTTGCCCGGCACGACGTCTTCAATTAACTTTGCCAACTCTCTGGTTGTTGCAATTGGCGATACCGCTCTTTTTTCAACAATGGCACGAGCGATACGCCGTGCGAACCGCTCCTCGCCATATTCGAATAAAACCTTAACCAGCTCTTTTTCGTCAACGCAGGCCAACCACTGTTCCGCCGTAACGCCTGAATTACCATCCATCCGCATATCCAAAGGTCCGTCGCGCAAAAAACTAAAACCTCTTTCAGGATTGTCCAATTGGGGCGATGACACACCCAAATCCATCAATATACCGTCAACGTTCCCGGCTAAATCTTCACTCGCAACTATATTTTCCAGCGCGGAAAAATGTGTATGTTTCAGCTTAAAGCGTTTATCTTCCAGCATGGCCTGCGCATAATCGGAGTTAATCGCATCCAAGTCCCGATCAAAAGCCAGCAATCGCCCCGACGGACCCAGTAAATTTAAAACTCCCTGACTATGACCGCCCCGACCAAAAGTACAATCCAGGTAAACGCCGTCTTCTTTAATAGCCAACTGCTGCAAAGCTTCTGCAAACATAACGGGCAAATGTTCCACTAACAAATCTCCCGCATTAAAATGATAATGAGCCTAAATCTTCCAATCCTTCATTATCGTCACCATCCAGCCATTCACTTTCCTTTGCACTCCAGGCTTCTTCATTCCAGAGTTCAAACTTATTGAGCTGGCCAACCAAGACAATTTTCTTATCCACATTGGCAAATGTTCTCAACTTTTCCGGCAGTAGCAAACGGCCCTGTCCATCCATTTCACATTCGGATGCATTACCGATAACAAACCGTCTTAACTTACCGGCCATTTTATTTAAGGTAGGCAATCTACTGATAGTTTGCTCAAGCTTTTCCCACTCAGGCATCGGATAAAGCCACAAACAACCATTCTCTCCGACACATCGTTCATTTACAGCGACCGTCACAACCATTTGGCATTCGCAACAATCCTGCAACTCCTCCCGATAACGGGTAGGAATAGCAAGACGACCTTTGCCGTCTAAGTTGATTGAACTAATGCCTCGAAACAAGATTTACCCCAGATACCCAAAAAAAACCATTTTTTCCCATTTTCCTCCACTTGTGTCCACTATAGATTTCAAATAACCCCTAGTCAAGGACGATTTCATGCTGGATTCTTTCTTTTTCGACAATGACTTACATCGCAATCAGAATAGGATATAACTACGCAAAAAACAGAAAAACAATTCCTATTCTTTATCAACAAAATATACAGCCTTAATGAGAAAGCACTTTAAGTATAAAGCTATCGGAAATTTCCAGCTTTTTTGATAAAAATGAGGATTGAAGCAAGGATACTGCCGCAATAATTATCGGGCAATTTTTGCGCCTTTAGTGGCACTATGAATACCGAGCCGAGCCCGGAAAAGGAAGAAAGAGTCGGCCTATAAGCCGGGTTCTGTCGAGAACAGTCATTCATCTAGGCTGCAAGTCACCCTACAGCTCAAGCAATCTACCCAGGAACCGCGCGGGCCACGCGTCTGTCCCTCTATTTGATCTTGCTCCGGGTGGGGTTTACCCTGCCACTCCTGTTGCCAGTTGCGCGGTGCGCTCTTACCGCACCTTTTCACCCTTACCGGTCACAAGTGACAGGCGGTATATTTTCTGCGGCACTTTCCGTAGGCTCACGCCTCCCAGGCGTTACCTGGCACCCTGCCCAATGGAGCCCGGACTTTCCTCCATCTTATCTTGCGATAAAACAGCGACTGTCCAGCCAACTCTTTCAGCACCTAGTGTATCACAGATCTACATTAATGCGATAGGCAACAGCCACATTAACAAGCAAAAAACAGACCAGAAATATACTCCAGCCGATATTAACGGAACAACTAAGCCTTATTCGCTCTTTCCATGTCTAATGCGGCTTGATACAACAACTTCTTCCTGACCCCGGTAATCTCCACGGCCAGCGCAACTGCGGTCTTAATCGAACATTCGCCCATTAATAGTCTCAATATCTTCTGCTGTTCAGGCGTAATGATTTGCTCTGTTTTGTCGATGGCAGCGCCATCGACAATCACCACAAACTCACCTTTCCTCATATTGGCATCATCTTCAACCAACGTAAGCGCTTCGCCTAAGCTGGTTTTCACGATAGTTTCGTGCAACTTGGTCAATTCTCTGGCAATAACAATCTGCCGATCCAACGGCAATATCTCCGCCATATCCTTTAATGAAGCCAAAATTCGATGACTGGACTCATAAAATACCCAGGTTATCGGGCACATTAAGCGTTCGCTAAAAAACGCTTTTCGCGCCGACGAGGTTCTCGGCGAAAAGCCTTCAAATACAAACCGCGTAACCGGCAAACCCGCAGCGGACAATGCAGCAATCAACGCGCAGGCGCCCGGCACAGGCACAACATCAACCCCCGCATCCTTGACCATTTTCACCAGCGGCATACCCGGATCGCTTAACAGCGGCGTTCCCGCATCGGAAACCAGCGCAATAGACAAACCCTCGCGCAGCTTTTCCAGCAATCCGGCTGAAGCCTTATCTTCATTATGTTGATGCAACGAAATCAATTTATTGCTGATGCCGTAATGCTGTAGCAACATTTTTACATGCCGAGTGTCTTCCGCAGCAATCAAATCAACCTGTTTTAATATTTCAACCGCCCTGAAACTAATATCCGCTAAATTACCTATCGGGGTAGCAACAACGTATAATTTGCCGCATTCACTTGACATTCGATACACTCACTTGAAAATCTCTAAAAAGATGCGACCAAAATATAAGCCGCCATTATTGTGCGCCCTGCTTCCCGGTCTATTGTTTTTTTCCGGTTGCGCAGCCACGAATACCGCAAATGCAGAAGGGGCAATACAGGAACAATTGCCGGACAGCAGCTTGCCTGAGCAAGAAGCGCTGATAACACATCCCCTAATAAGGAACGACCAGCCGAGTCAAATGGTTGAATTATACCAGCATCCCTCAACGCCATCGCCTCCGGAACAAAATCAGCAGCGCTTACAGTCCGTCGAATCATTAATCCAGGCCGGGGACGGCAAGTCCGCAAAACAGGCTGCCGACGCCATTAACCCTGCCGAACTGTCACCCGAACAGCACGCTCAGCTGCACCTTCTTTATGCCCAGATCCTACTCAGTTTCGGCGAGGCCGAACAAGCCATTGAAAGCTTGGCGCTAATTCAACCGCAACAGCTGAACCGGGACAATCAGGTTAAATACTTTCAATCGCAGGCCTTTGCCTACTCATTAACAGGCAACCTGCTGGACAGCGTCAAAGCCAGAATCGAACTACACCGGCTAATAACCGCTCCCGATGAACTTGAAAAAAATCAGGCATCCATTCTTGAAACATTGCGCCTGCTGCCTGATACCGCTTTACAAAGCAGCCAAACGGACACTTTAGCCGGCTGGATGTCTTTAACCATCGCTTTAAAAAATATCAACCAGCCCGATTTTAACGCTCAAATAAGCCAATGGCGGACAAACTTTCCGACACATCCTGCCGACTTAAGTTTCCTGTATCCCAATCAGGAAACAACGGAAAATTCATCCCAAACCAAATCAATCGCGCTCTTGTTGCCCGAATCGGGAACTTTTGCCCAGGCCGGCAAAGCCATCCGCGCAGGCTTTATGGCCGCTTACAACCATGCGGATAACTCAGCCAAAGCCACTCTTCGCTTTTACGACAGCGAACAATCGTCGCCGCAAACCTTATATGACCAAGCGGCCGCAGAAGGCGCCCAACTGATCATCGGCCCGCTGGCTAAAGAGCAAATCCAAAGCCTGGCCGAAACCGTTACCTTTAACATCCCCGTGCTGGCATTAAATCATATTCCGGGCCTGCAAAAAAACCGGCTCTACCAGTTCAGCCTCAGCCCGCTGGATGACGCCGATCAAATCACCCATAAAGCGCGGGAGGACGGCCATCAAAGAGCGCTGCTGCTTGTTCCCGAAAACGCGCCGGGTAAACGTACCGCCAACTATCTCGCAGAAGACTGGCAAAACCAGGGCGGCACTGTCCTGGAAACACAAACCTATAACCCCAAGGAAAGCGACTTTTCTGCGACTATTCAAAAGCTGCTCAACCTGGATGAAAGCGAACAACGTTACAATAAAATCCTTACGCTGGTACCGGGCGTAAAATATACGCCGAGAAGGCGGCAAGATGCCGATGCCGTATTGTTAAGCGCCTATAGCGCAGAAGCGCGTTCCATCAACCCCCAACTCCAATTTTATCAGGCGGGCGACATCCCCGTTTATGCAATACCTACCATTTACACCGGACAAGTCAACGCATCGCTGGATGCCGACCTCAATAAAATAACTTTTTGCGACACCCCTTGGTTATTCAATACAGCCTATCAGGGAGAACTCGGCATGGACGCGCTTAAAGAAACCTGGAAGCAATTTCCCAGCGCTTATTTCCGCCTGATTGCAATGGGCATCGATGCCTATAACCTGACGACACGATTGGATAACCTGGAGATTGCTCCCTATCCCGGCGCCACCGGAAATCTATCGTTGACCGCCGACCACCGCATCAAACGCAAACTGATCTGTGCCACGTTCATGGACGGACAACCTGAAATAAGCGGCTTTAGCGGCGAAAATACCGGCGCAATAGCCGAGCCAAAAACTCAGACCAACCATGCTGTTTACTAAGCTCAAGACCAAAGCGGCGCATTTACTTCGCGGCGAAAGCGCCGAAGAGCAAGCCCACAGCTTCCTGATCGATAAAGGACTCAAGCCGGTATGTCGGAACTTCCGCTGCAAACAAGGCGAACTCGATTTAATAATGACCGACAAGCTGACATTGGTTATTATCGAAGTCCGGTTCCGCAAAACCGATAAATACGGCAGCGCCGTTGAAAGCGTCACCCGCGCCAAACAATCCCGTATCATCGCAGCAACGCACATTTACCTGACATCCCACAAAACAGACAGCCCCATCCGCTTTGACGTGGTTGCCATTTCCGGCAATGGCAGCATCGACTGGATACAAAATGCCTTTTAAATCGCTACACCTTAGTAACCGGCGTATTTGGCATTCCGCGTTGCCGAAAATACGGCCATGAACGATCCGCAGCTTTAACCTGCCAACTTTAAAAAGTGTCGCAGGCTCAGTTGATAGTCTTTATAATCGTTCGCCATGAGCTTACAAAATCGCATAATCAACCACTTCACTAACAGCATCCAAACCCAGCAGGATACGATGAACAATCTCGGCGAACTGATCGAGTTTGCCTCGCAACGACTGGTCGCAACCCTGCTTAACGATAAAAAAATAATCACTTGCGGCAATGGCCGTTCGGCGGCCGTCGCCCAGTTGTTATCATCGGCAATGCTTAACCAATACGAACGCGATCGGCCTTCGTTACCCGCCATTGCCTTGACCACCGACACCGCCACCATCACCGCGATAGCCAACGACTATCATTTTGACGATGTTTTCGCCAAGCAGCTCAGGGCCTTAGGGCAAAGCGGCGACATATTGATTGCTTATACCGACGGCAACAATTCGGCCAATATTGCCAAAACCATTAGCACAGCCCACGACAAAGACATCACCGTCATCGCGTTGACCGGCAATAACGGCGGCATGATCGCGCCGTTGCTTAATGAAACCGATATAGAAATTCGCGTACCATCAAACTCCGGCGCGCACATTCAGGAAGCACATACATTGATTACCCATTGCCTGTGCGACTTAATCGACCATCAATTATTTGGCGGCTGAATCATGAAAAAACTTTTATTGCTACTGCTGGTGCAGAGCTTTTTTACGACCGGCTGTTCGACGGTTGCGGCGGGCGGCGCGGAAATAACCGGCTTGTCATTATTAAACGACCGCCGCAGCCGCGATGCCATTTTAGCTGACGAGGCTATCGAAGATAATGCCGCCGCCAAGCTAAACGCCTATTACGACTTGCGCGACAAATGCCACTTTAATATCACCACCTACAACGGCGCGGTGCTGGTCACCGGCGAGACCCCCAAAGAAGAATTCCGCAGCCGGATTATCGACATCGTTCGCGTCATTCCCAACGTAAAAATGGTACATGACAAGCTGACTATCGCCCAGCCCAGCCCTTTTAATTTCCGCGCCAACGACACGCTGATTACCGGCAGGGTAAAAACAGCGCTGACTCAAATACCCGGATTCGATGCATCCTGGATAAAAGTCGTTACCGAAAAAAGCACGGTTTACCTGCTGGGGCTGGTGCATAAAAACGAAGGCGCTGCCGCCATCGACGCGGCCCGACATCAATCCGACGTAAATCAAATCATCACGGTTTTTGAATACATTGACTAATATTGCCCCCTTACCTGCCGGTTTCTTAAATCTGTTAGCTGAGTTTTTTGTTGCCGAAGACATTCTGACCGCCCCTGAAGACTGCTGGACCTACGGCTACGACAACAGCCGCCGCCATGCGCTACCTCAAGCCGTGGTATTCCCGACCACACATGAACAAGTCGTCGGCGTCGTTAATGCCTGCAACCGCTTCAACGTTGCGCTGACCGCCAGGGGACGCGGCACCGGCACCACCGGCGCGACCACTCCGCTTAAAGGCGGGCTGATTGTGTCATTGGAACGCATGAACAAACTGGTCGAATTTTCTCCCGATAACCGCTACATCATCGTGGAACCGGGCATGACCAACCAGCAGGTGCAGGACATCGCCAAAGAAAAAGGCTTTTTCTGGCCGCCCGATCCGACCAGTGCCGCCTTCTGTAGCATCGGCGGCAATCTGGCCTATAACTCCGCGGGACCCAGAGCGGTAAAATACGGCACACCCAGAGAGAATACCTTGGGGCTGCGCGCCGTCACCGGCGCGGGCAAGGAAATCCGCGTCGGCGTCCATACCAGCAAAGGCGTGGTCGGCTATGACCTGACACGGCTGATCCTCGGTTCGGAAGGAACGCTGGCGATTATTACCCAAGCCACCTTAAAACTGACGCCGCTGCCGGAAGCCACCAAAACGCTCAGGGCCATCTACAATTCGGTTTTCGATGCGGCCAAAGCGGTTTCCGCGATCATGTCGCAGCCGGTGATTCCCTGTGCGCTGGAATTTATCGACGGCAATGCGATCAACATGATTCGACAATATTCGGAATCCGATCTGCCCGAACATGCGGGCGCGATGTTAATGATCGAGGTCGACGGGCAGCTGGAAGGCCTGGATAAGGCAGCTGAAAAAGTGGCGGCTGCCGCAAAAAACGACGGATTGTTGGATATTAGACTGGCCCAGACCGAGGCGGAAGTCAAAGCGCTCTGGCAAACCCGAAAGGCGCTGTCTCCGGCGTTGCGCAAGGTGGCTCCGAAAAAAATCAATGAAGATGTGGTGGTTCCGGTTACCGAAATGCCTGCGTTGATAGCGGGATTGGGCGAGCTTTCAAAGAAATACGACCTGCCCATTATCAACTTCGGTCATGCAGGCAACGGTAATATCCATGTTAATTTATTGCTCGATCCTGATCAGCCTGAGCAAGGCAAAAAAGCCCACGCTTGCCTGGATGAGATCTTTTCCTTGGTGTTGGCGCTGAACGGCACCTTGTCCGGCGAGCATGGCGTGGGCTTGGAAAAAAGAGATTTTGTCGATCGGGAACTGGATGCGAATTCTCTGGAACTGATGCGGGACATCAAGCGCCAATTCGATCCGAACGGCATACTGAATCCCGATAAGATGTTTCCGCTGGTTTGATAGAAATTTTCACCACGAAGAGCACGAAGAAAAAACATAAACTTCGTGTCCTTCGTGCCTCGGCAATTGCTCCTGCATTGCTCTACCTCCTGCATAATTCACAGGGATGTGGTGAAGCAGATATTGCAGGAGCAAATATCTGTCCATGCAAGTCGTTCGTGGTGAATAAAAGACCTGAATACGCACAGCTTTATCCGTATAACTCGCTACTGCCGTCCATGTCGCCGGTCTGGCTGTACAGCAACGGCCGTCCCTGATTAAGCGTTGCCGCTGCAACCACGTTACAAACAGCGATTTTATGATCGCCCGCATCTGTGTAATGGCTGACCCGGCAATCAAAATAAGCCAAACTTTCGGATAAAACCGGCGCGCCGGTTTCGGCCGTCTGCCATTGAAATCCTGCCATTTTATCCGGAGCGGACCGGCCAAAATGCTCCGCTAGCGCATACTGATCCCGCCCCAGCACATTAACCGTGCAAACGCCGCTTTCCTTCATCAATTGATAAGAGTAATGCTCGGGATTAATGCTGATCGCCAGCAGTAAAGGCTCGAAAGACACCTGCATCACCCAGGCCGCCGTAAAGGCATTTTGCCGCTCGCCGACACCGACGCCGACCACATAAACACCGTGACTGATCTGTTTGACCAATGTCTCCGCATTTTCAATCATGCTAATGCACCAGCTTAATGCGCATCGATAAATCGACCGCCCTGACATGCTTGGTTAATGCGCCGATGGAAATATAATCGACGCCTGTTTCGGCAACTACCCTGATATTGTCCAGGTCGATATTGCCGGAAGCCTCAAGCTCTATGGCCCCGGCATTTAATTTTACCGCCGCGACCATATCTTCGAAGCTGAAATTGTCCAACATGATCCGGTCAGGCTTTGCGGCGACGGCCTCCAGAAACTCCTGCATGGTTTCAACCTCTACTTCCACCGGAACCGAGGTCAACTCACGCGCCGACCGGATTGCCTCTGCTATGGAACCTGCCGCTATAATATGGTTTTCCTTGATCAAAACCCCGTCATACAAACCGATCCGATGGTTATAACAACCGCCGCAAGCGACTGCATATTTTTGCGCATTTCGAAGACCCGGAATGGTTTTGCGGGTATCCAGCACTTTACAGCCCGTGCCGGCAACCGCATCGGCATATTGTCCGGCAACCGTTGCCGTTGCCGACAAGGTTTGCAACAGATTCAGCGCGGTGCGTTCGCCGGTCAGCAAACCTCTCGCCGCACCACTGAGCGTGCATAAAAGCGTATTTTTATCGACCGACTCGCCTTCAGCGACCAACCAGTTGATCTTAACGCTTGCATCCAGATGTTTAAATACCGCATCAAACCACGCCTGACCGCACAGCACCATGCCTTCACGAGTAATAACTTCAGCTTCTGCCATCATCGTTTCAGGAATGATAGCGGCGGTTATATCGCCGGAACCGACATCCTCTTCGAGGAAGGGTTTTATGTCTACCCTATTCAATTGTTCTGTCATAAGCTCATCAATTTTGAAAGTACTCGTTCGGTGATTTTTTTTTCACTACCTCTAACAATGGCAGCCTGCCCTGACCGCAGTTTTCCCGCCAACTCGGTCACTTGAGTTTCAACTATTTTTGCTCCGTTTTTTCCGACAAACAGCATATTCTCGGCATTTTTCCAAAGCAACTTGCCCCATTGCCGCCCTGATTCCGAAGTGAATGCAACCCAACTTCCCTCGGCAAGAATGTCAGCCTGCTCCGAACTATGGTCCGTTATCGCTTCGTTTTTTATTTGCTCGCCTTCAACGGATAACGTAGCGGCTTTATCAGTATCTCCCAGCGTTTTTTTAGCTTCCTTTTTATCCATTAAGATAATATGCCATACCGCAAGGTCTTTAAAAAAACGCGACTGCGCGGGTTTATCGTATGAAATTTGTTTCAAGCCGCTCCTTAATTCCGCAATCAGTCCCGGCAACAATTTTAATATCTGCTTTCTTTCATTATCATCCGCCGGGGGCATGACGCTTACAATCAGTTCGCCCATGGCCCGCACCGATTTTTCCCACTGTTCCGGCCGTTCATCTTTATGCGTATAAGCCTCCAGCAAAACCCCCGCCCAAACATCGCGTAGAAATTCGACTATCGCTGTCGGCAGCTTTTTGCCCTTCATGCTGCTTTCAATGGTTGTAAGAACTACTTTCCGGCTTGACGCCAATGCTTGTTTATTTATCATCAACTGCCTGGCGTTCTGTTCGATGTTCTGGCTGCGCTGTTTTTTCTTGTTCAGGTAGCTGGAAAACTCTCCCGCCTCCGCCTCCCAAGCGGAAAGTTCAAATCCGCTATCCAAGGTCATTTTGCTAACCGCGCTGGCAATACGCGCCTGAATTAACCGATCGTCGTCTTCATCCGCATTTAAAAACATCCCCGCCTCAAACAAATCATCAAGTAACTGCCTGATGGGATTATCCTGGCTTGTAAAAATACTGTATTGTCCCAAAGAGGCCGCTGCCAGCGGAATTTCCAATCTCAAAATAGCTGCTTTTACAGCGTCTTCGAGCAATTTATCCTGCTCTATTTCGCTAAAGATTAAAGCCACAAAATCCAGCATATCTTCATCGTCTCCGGCCAACATTCTGACATCGACGCCAAAACTCAGCTCATCCAGTTTTTTTAGCACTCGCCGTTTTAGCGCCTGCTTCTTTTCACCCGGATATGCATCGTCATTAACCTGCTGCATAACCTGCAACGCATTTTTTATTTCAAACTGCTCATAAAATGAGTTTCCGGCAGCTGAAATCAGATCGTAAGCTGAAGGAAAATGAGCCAACCGCCACAGTTCCAGCTTTTCTTGGAATAGCCTAAACGCTGCGCTTGGCTGTTCAATCTTTGCAGGAATCGGCTCAACCGCTTCCCTAATCTCGTCCACTACGTATAACAGCGCCAAGCTCGGCGCACTCTCCCTGTATTGTTCTACCTTCATCCGTGCAGGCGTAGCGGTTTCGCAGCGAGTCATTAGCTCACCATAAATAAATCCCAGCTGGCTGAAGACATTCGCTTCAAATGCTTTATACAGCGTAATCCGTGCCTCTGTATTTAACTTCAGAGACTTAACGACCTCAACCAAGGCGCGAACCAACTTTTCCGGGACCATCGGATTCTGACCGCCCGCAATCGTTTGCTGACCCTGTTGAAAGGCAAGGAGCCTATTTATACCTATCAATTCCTCATAAAATAAATGTTCGCACTGCCGGATGATCAGGGTAACTGCATAATTTTCTTTTACTGCATCATCTCCGATTAGCGAAATTTTAGAAAAATCCAACGGTCCACTCTCTCCATCTTCCGTGTTTTGCTGATTGCCATCGAAAATATCGTTAACTTTGGACAAATAGTTTTGCTTAATATCTCCTCGAATTACACGAAGATATTCCAGCAACTTTGTATAGTGCTCTTTAGCCATTTTTTCACGATTTTTGCCTAACTGTAGACCGAATTCAAGATCGATTCGCATACAAAAATCTTCAACCGCTTGCTCAAAATGCTGAAAAAAAATCGGCTTAATCTTGCCTAATATCTCGATCTTATTCACCTTATTCAAACCTGGATTTATTTGCTGCCGATTGTCCATAGCAATAGTTCTACTGCCATTTAAAAATAAATTAGTCATCACCTAGCCCCCCGATAGTGTTTTGACTAATAATAGGCGTATTGCTCCCGAATACTGTGTTTTATTTCCGTTTTTTACTCCTCAACCAACCCATGAAAATAGACCGGCACTGGCTAACCGACATTACCCGAACGCCTTCGCCCAACGTTGACGAAAGGCCTGACCCCGCGGATATTTCATTGCTGGTTATCCACTGCATCAGCCTTCCGCCCGGCGAATTCGACAATCATTATATAGACCGGCTGTTTTGCAATCAGCTTAATCCTGATGACCACCCTTATTTTAACGATATTTATCAACTCACCGTATCGGCACATCTACTGATTAAGCGCGATGGCGCATGCATTCAGTATGTCCCGTTCGACAAACGCGCGTGGCATGCCGGGAAGTCTGCCTATGAAGGCCGGGAACGGTGTAATGATTTTTCTATCGGCATAGAACTTGAAGGCGCCGAACTTGTCGATTATACCGACAGGCAATATGTGCAACTCGCGACGGTAATTCGCACATTGCTTGCAACTTATCCTAAGCTGTCGACGCAACGCATTACCGGACATAGTGATATTGCGCCTGGGCGAAAAACCGATCCGGGTTCATCTTTTGACTGGCAGAGACTTTTTAGCCTATTGGAATAACCCACCAGGCATTTTTTATTCACCACGAAGGGCACGAAAAAATAAACTTCGCGCCCTTCGTGTCTCGGCAATTGCTCCTGCATTGCTCTACCTCCTGCATCCTTGCAGTCGTTCGTGGTGTTAATTCTTTAAACAGGCTGTTTCGATTGTCCCACGCCGAACGATTCCGCCAACATTAGCATCACGCCCAAGGTAATAGCAGAGTCTGCGATATTAAAAGCGGGCCAATGCCAGGACTCGTAATAGACATCAAGAAAATCGATTACATAACCGTAAGCCAGCCGATCGATCAAATTGCCGACCGCACCGCCTAAAACCAGTGCCAAAGCCACCGCCAGCAAAGTCTCGTGTTTCTGCAACCGGGTCAGCCAAACCGCTATCCCCGCGCTGATCGCCAACGCCAATCCGGCAAAAAACCAGCGTTGCCAGCCGCCCGCTTCGCTGAGGAAACTGAACGCCGCGCCGGTATTATGCACATAGGTCAGTTTAAAGAACGGCATGATCTCGATGGATTCATACAGCTGCATGGAGCCCGCTATAGTAAGCTTGCTCACTTGATCCAGGATTACTGCCAGCAACGACAGCCATAGCCATTTCAACATAACGAATTTACGCATATTGCCGGTTTTCGCCTTCGCCCGCTACGTTTTCCACGCAACGGCCGCACAGTTCGGGGTGCTCCGCTTGTTTACCCACGTCAGGCCGCTGGTGCCAGCAACGCACGCATTTTTCATGCTCGGAAACGACGACTCTTAATTTGACACCGTCAATTTCTGTCTGAATGGCGTCTTCAGGTGCATTGCCTTCAGCCATGACCGATGCATTGGAGGTAATAAAGATAAAACGCAATTCATCCGACAAGCGGTTTAAGTCATCGAAAAACTCCGCATTGCAGTACAGTTCGATTTCCGCATTCAATGAGGAACCGATGTCGCCTTTGGCTCTGCTTTTTTCCAGTTCCTTACCGACAGCGGCCCGGACGGCCATGACTTTTTGCCAGAACTCGCGGTTCAGAACTGAATCATCATCCAGCTTGACCAGCCCCTGATACCAGGTTTCCAAAAACACCGACTCGCTACGCTCGCCCGGCAGGAATTGCCAGATTTCATCGGCCGTATAACTGATGATCGGCGCCAGCCAACGGGTCAGGGCTTCAAGCACATGATACATCGCCGTTTGCGCCGAACGCCGCGCCAAACCGCCAGCTTTGGCGGTATATTGACGGTCTTTGATGATGTCCAGGTAAAACCCGCCCAAGTCGATCACGCAAAAATGATGCACTTTCTGGTAGATGTGCTGGAACTGATAGGTTTCGTAAGCGGCTTTAACTTCGTCCTGCAAAGTTAACGCCCTATCCACTACCCAGCGATCCAGAGCCAGCAAATCCTTGGTATCGACTAAATGCCGCGCAGGATCGAAATCGTCCAGATTGGACAGTAAAAACCGCGCGGTATTTCTAAGACGTCTATAGCCGTCCGAGGTGCGCCGTAGAATTTCATCCGACACACTCATCTCGCCGCGATAATCGGTCGCCGCAACCCATAAACGCAACACATCCGCTCCCAGGTCTTTCATAACCGATTGCGGGGCGACCACATTGCCCTTCGATTTGGACATTTTCTTGCCGTCGGCGTCGACGGTAAAACCATGTGTCAACACAGCCTTGTAAGGCGCAACCTCGTTCATCGCGACCGAAGCCAGCAACGATGACTGGAACCAGCCGCGATGCTGGTCGGAACCTTCCAGGTATAAATCGGCTGGAAAATGCAACTGTTCGCGTTTTTCCAATACGCAGGCGTGAGTCACGCCGGAATCGAACCAAACATCCAAGGTATCGGTCATTTTTTCGTAATGCTCGGCTTCATCGCCTAATAACTCGGCCGCTTCCAGTCCAAACCACGCTTCTATGCCTTGCTGTTCGATGCGCTTAGCCACCTGCTCAACCAATTCGGCCGTGCGCGGATGCAATTCGCCGGTTTCCTTATGGACAAAAAACGCGATCGGCACGCCCCAGGTACGCTGACGGGACACACACCAGTCGGGCCGGCCTTCCATCATGCTTTCGATGCGCGCCTGTCCCCATTCGGGAATCCAGGCGACGCGCTTGACTTCATTCAGCGCCTGTTCGCGCAGCTTATTTTTATCCATAGAGATAAACCATTGCGGCGTGGCCCGGAAAATAATCGGCGTTTTGTGCCGCCAGCAATGCGGATAGCTGTGCAGTATCGCGACGTGATGCAACAATTTGCCTTGTTGTTCCAGCACTTCCAAGACATGGGCATTGGCGTTGAATACATGTTCACCGGCAAAGATTTCCGTATTCGGCAGGAAAACCCCGTCGTTACCGACCGGGTTATCAACCGGCAAGCCGTATTTCAAGCCGACCACATAATCGTCCTGGCCGTGTCCGGGCGCTGTATGCACCGCTCCGGTACCGGCCTCGGTAGTGACATGATCGCCCAGAATGATCGGCACTTGCCGATCATAAAACGGATGTTGCAATAACTGGCGTTCTAATGCCGCGCCTTTGCAATAGGCAATGACATGGTAGTTTTCGATGTCGTAACGCAGCATCGCATCTTTAAGCAAAGCTTCCGCAACGACTAGGCGCTCTTTGTTGCCGTCTTTTTCGCATTGCACCACCGCGTATTCAAGCTCGGGGTTTAATGCAACCCCTTGGTTTGCAGGCAAGGTCCACGGCGTGGTTGTCCAGATCACCACCGATAGCGGCCCGGTGCCGTCATGGTCGGGCACATGATGGCACCGATTCAAGAATCCGGCTTCATCAACGACCTGAAAACGCACATCGACCGCAGGCGAATGTTTGTCTTCGTACTCGACTTCGGCTTCAGCCAGCGCCGATCCGCAATCGGTACACCAGTGTACGGGCTTCGCGCCTTTCGCGATGTGACCGTTTTGACTGATCTTGCCCAACGAGCGAACGATGTCGGCTTCAAAGGCAAAATCCATCGTTAAATACGGACGCTCCCAATCGCCTAAAATACCCAGCCGGATAAAGGCCTCTTTTTGGATATTGACCTGCTTTCCGGCATATTCGCGGCAGGCTTTGCGGAACACGGCAGGGGAGACTTTAACGCCCGCTTTGCCGATTTTTTTCTCTACCTGCAATTCAATCGGCAGGCCGTGACAATCCCAGCCCGGCACATAAGGCGCGTCGAAGCCGCTTAACGATTTCGATTTAACAATGATGTCTTTTAACACCTTATTAACTGCATGGCCGATATGAATTTCGCCATTGGCATAGGGAGGGCCGTCATGCAGGATAAACTTCGGCCTTCCGGCAAATTCCTGCCTGATTTTGTTATACAAGTCCGCCTCGTTCCATTTTTTAAGACGTTCGGGCTCGCGTTGAGCCAAATTGCCTTTCATCGGGAATGCAGTGTTGGGTAAATTCAGTGTTTTTTTATAATCCATTGTCATAACAATTAAACTCGGCAAAAATCTTTATTACCAGGGAGGGTATGTATGCCGCTAGCCGGTCAGGAACCGGCGCGGCAATCAACCGGGGATAGCGTGTATGCTGCAAGCGCACCGGGAGCTAAGCGCGGCTTTGGCCTCAGCCACATCTTTTACAATCTGAGCTTTAAGCTCATCCAATGACTGAAAACGCATTTCATCCCTGATCTTTTGTTTGAAATGCACTTCCACATAACGCCCGTAAATTTCTCTATTAAAATCGAATAAATGCGCTTCCAATATTACCTTTGAACCGCCATCAACCGTGGGCCGGGTGCCGACATTCGCGACACCTTCAAATTCGCGTCCATCAATACCGGTCATAGTCACGGCAAACACGCCGCTAACAGGAGCATTTTTTCTAAACATCTGTATGTTGGCGGTGGGGTAGCCGATGGTTCTTCCGCGTTTGTCGCCATGCGCCACACGTCCGCAAACGGAATAACAGCAACCGAGCAATTGTTCAGCCATGGACAAATCGCCACCGCCCAACGCATCCCTGATCAGGGTACTGCTGACTCGAAGGCCGGCTACTTGATAAGAACCGGTATCTTCCACATCAAAACCGAATAGCCTGCCCTTGTCCTTAAGCATGGCGAAATTTCCGCGCCTAGCCTTGCCAAAATGAAAATCATCCCCGACGACCAAGTGCTTCACATTCAGTTTTTTTACTAAAACATCTTCAATAAACTGCTCGGCATCGCAGTCGGCGAAGTGTTGATTAAATCGCAATATCAATAAATCATCAACGGGCAATTCAGAAAACCGGATCACTTTCTCGCGCAAACGCATTAACCGTGACGGCGCATTTTCCCCCAAGAAATACTCCAGCGGCTGCGGTTCAAAAGTCATCGCAACAACAGGCAGTGCTAATGCCTTGCCACGCTCCGCCAATTTTTTTATCACGGCTCTATGCCCTAAATGCAAGCCGTCAAAATTGCCAATCGTCAGTACGCAACCGTTTTTTAACGGTTCTAAATGAGATAATCCTCTAACTAAACGCATGAATGTGATGAACTGAAAAAAGCTTTATTCTACCATGTGCGCACATTGCTTGAACTCAAATCATCGTCACTGAATTTTATACTCAAAAAAAAAGCCCGGTGGAATCCCACCGGGCTTTTTGTTTTCAAATCAGCAATGATTTATTTCATCATTGATTTTTTGAACATGCTGTCCAGTTTGCTGTTTGTGTCTTGAGCATACTGAGCTGCACGGTTAGCAGCAGCTTCAGCAGAAGCAGCTTGTGAAGAAGCTGAATCAGCAGCGCTTTTTGCGCTAGCTGCATCAGCAGATGCTTGAGCAACTGAAGTTTTCAAGCCGTCAACTTGTGATTGTAAGTTTTCGATGTCTGAAGTGCTTGCACAAGCAACAACCAAGCTAGCAACCATAGCAACCATTGATAATTTCATTACTTTTTTCATATTATTTTCCCTTCATAAAGTTATTACAACAAAAAAACGCTTACTGATTTTAATTTTGCACTGTTTTTAAATTATTTTCCAGTTTTATTTTATTTTAACAACTGTTCCCTTGTCCAGCCATTGACTTAAATGATCAATCTGCCCGTTAGTTAATGCAATACATCCATGCGTCCAATTCATCGATTTATGAATTTTTTCATCGGCTCGCCCCAGGCCGTGAATGCCGATTCTCCCCCCTAAAGGCGTGTTTTGCGGCGGCACTTGATGAGACCGATGAGCGCTTATAATACTGTTGTAAGCCACTTGATTAATAACCCCCTCTTCCAGGGCTTTTTGGGCATCCTCTGCGGACGGATAAGTTAAACCGAAAAACTTTCGAAAAGAACTGCTCTCGCCAACCCAGCCTATCCTGTAATCCCCAAAAGGCGTTATGTTATCGCCTCGATGACTTTTAAAGCCGGCACCGCCGCGACCAATGGCAATATCATTTATGGTTTCAAGCGTCTGCTTGCCTTTTTTCACCTCAATGGTGAGCGCTTTGGTATCCACTAAAAGCCAAACATCGTCATCCGCAATGACAGCAAAAGAAAAAAAACTACAGCACAGCAATAAATAAACTCGCAACATAAATGATCTACACTAGATAAGAATTTTGGTGTACTTTAGTCACCAGGTTAATTGTCGAATTAAGGACCCAACATGCAAATAGAAACCGTCACAACGCATCCATACAACGACCAAAACCCAGGCACATCGGGACTCAGAAAAAAAGTTAAAGTCTTTCAGCAACCCGGTTATCTGGAAAATTTTGTCCAGTCAATTTTCGATTCCTTGCATGACTTTACCGGAAAAACGCTGGTACTAGGCGGGGACGGACGGTATTTTAACAGACCGGCCATACAAATCATCATCAAAATGGCCGCAGCCAACGGTTTCGGTGAACTCATTATAGGTCAAGGCGGACTGCTGTCTACCCCGGCGGCATCACATGTCATCAGAAAAAATAACGCATTCGGCGGACTGATACTTTCCGCCAGCCACAATCCCGGCGGCCCTGACGAAGACTTCGGCATTAAATACAATGTCAGCAATGGCGGCCCTGCCCCGGAAAAATACACCAACGCGTTTTATCAGCGCAGCCAGACCATCGACAGCTACAAAATCGCTCATATCGACGATATAGATCTGGATCGCATCGGCACTCAGCAAATAGACGGCCTTAGCATTACTATCGTCGATCCGGTGACCGATTATGCGGAACTGATGCAATCTATTTTCGACTTCAATTTACTCAAACAAAGCATCGGTTCCGGCTATATCACCCTGCTCTTTGACGCAATGCATGCCATCACCGGCCCTTATGCAAAAAGAATACTGGTCGATATGCTGGGCGCAACGCCGGATTCGGTTATTAATGCCGAGCCGCTGGAAGATTTCGGCGGCCATCACCCCGACCCCAACTTAGCCCATGCCCAGGAATTGGCCGAGCGCATGTTCAGCGCGGCGACCCCGGTTTTCGGCGCAGCATCCGACGGCGACGGCGACCGTAATATGATAACCGGCAGCAATATTTTCGTAACGCCCAGCGACAGCTTGGCCATTATGGCCGCCAACGCGCATTTAATTCCGGCTTATGCCCAAGGCTTGCGCGGCGTGGCTCGCTCCATGCCCACCAGCCAGGCGGTTGACCGCGTCGCCGCCTGTTACAACATTCCCTGCTACGAAACGCCGACCGGCTGGAAATTTTTCGGCAATCTTCTAGACGCAGGAAAAATCACCCTGTGCGGCGAAGAAAGCTTCGGCACCGGCTCGGATCATGTCCGGGAAAAAGACGGCTTATGGGCGGTATTGTTCTGGCTGAATTTAATCGCCAGAAGACGCCAATCTGTTGCCGACATCGTGCATGAGCACTGGCAGAAATTCGGCCGCGATATTTATTGCCGGCACGACTATGAAGCCGTGGAAATGGATATTGCCAACGGCATTGTCGATCACCTGCGTAGCCAATTACCCGCCTTGCCGGGACAGACTTTCGGCGAGTACACGGTTAAATATGCCGATGAATTCAGTTATGAGGATTCGATAGACGGCAGCATCAGCCGCAAACAGGGCATACGCATCGGCTTTGACAACGGCTCCCGCATTATTTTCCGTTTATCGGGAACCGGCACAGTCGGCGCAACGTTAAGAATCTATTTGGAGCGCTTTGAAGCGGATGCCTCCAAGCATGATCAGGATGCCCAAGTGGCCTTGGCGGAGTTGATCGGCCTTGCCGAGCAGTTTTGCGAGGTTAAAAAACGTACGGGCAGAACTGAGCCGGATGTGGTGACTTAAAAATTCGTAACGCAGGGTACGCTAAGCGTACCTTTTTTAGAATCATGATAATGAAAAGGTACGCACTGCGTACCCTACAGGACTGATATGTTTGACCTATGAGACCCTCCATTGCGCTTGACTTGAAACGAAATGCAGTGCGCGAGGCGGCGAACCGCTTCCACACGGTAAACCCTCGCGTGTTTGGTTCCGTCCTGCACGGAGACGACCGGGACGGCAGCGACCTTGATTTGCTGGTGGATGCATTACCCGGCACCACCTTATTCGACCTTGGCGGCTTACAAATTGAACTGGAAGAACTGCTTGGCGTTACGGTTGATTTGCGGACGCCCGGCGATCTGCCGCCGAAGTTCCGCGATCAGGTGCTTGCCGAAGCCCGCTTGATATGAGTGAAACCCGTCTTCCCGACTATTTAGAGCATATGCTCGAAGCCGCACAGCAGGCATGCGAGTACACAGAAGGACTGGATAAGAATGACTTCCTTGCCGATAAGCGGACTCAACAAGCGGTGATTTTAAATCTCGTCATCATTGGCGAAGCCGCCACCAAACTGCTCAAAGACTACGAGCAATTTCTCGATCTGCATCCCGACATACCTTGGCGAAGCATGAAGGGCATGCGTAACCGCATCGCGCATGGCTATTTCGAAATTAACCTTGAAGTAGTTTGGGATACGGTGCAGACGGCATTGCCGCAACTGCTGGAAAGATTGCCCGATATTCTTAAAAATGCCGGTGATCAAAGAAATGATGTCCACGGCACTGATAAGCCTGAGTAATGCGGGTGCGTAGCCTACAAGACTTAAAAGCAGACCAAGTAGCGTAGGGTACGCTGTGCGTACCTTTTCATTGCCACGAAACTTCAATAAAGGCACGCACAGCGTACCCTACAGGACTGACAGCCCGTATATTAGTCGCCGCCCAAAAACTGACTTATAAATACGGCATTCAAAAACAAGCAATAGATTCGCTTGATGCCATTCATTTGGCATTAGTGCTTGAGTTGTCGACGAAAAATCAACAACCTATAATACTGATTACTTCCGATGCAGGAATGATAGGGATTTGTGAACAGGAAAGCATTGAAGTTTTCAATCCTGCGCTAATTCAATGAGAACTAGGCCTTCTTGCGATCATATATCTCCACCCTCTAAATCCATAAAGTAGATCCACAGACTGATTGATTTAAACACCCTGCCTGAATTCATTCATATCGGCGTTATCAACGCGGTCATAAATTTCTTCAACCGTCAGCACTAAGCCGATAGACTCAAAAGTAACGCTATCGCCAAGATAAAAATATTCCGGCTGCCAGTGATGGCTTTTACGCAGCACTTGCACGGAAACAAAGTCCTGCTCTATCAATACATACTCTTTTAAAGAGGGTAAGTTTATGTATTGGATAAGCTTTGTCGTGGTATCGCGCATCCGGGTCGATTTAGACAAGACTTCAACAATAATCACCGGAGATGTTGAAAAATAATCATCGCCGGACATTTTGCCGCAATCCACCAGCACATCGGGGTAAACATAATTTTTCCCTAAACGCACCTTGGTGTCCGCCATGAAAGAGGCGCAAGGCGTACCTTTAAGATGATTCCTAAAATTAGAAAACATATTTCCTGAAATAAAATTATGGTTATGCTTAGCACCTGTCATGGCATAAACCTGACCGTCGATATACTCGCGCTTGACCTCAGAGGTTAATTCGCTTTGTAAATATTCCTCTTCGGTCATGAAAATGCTTCCAGACGGATGTTGTTGGGCCATCGCATTATTCTCCGGTTGATTAGTCATGACAAAATTCATGTTGGTTTCCCGCATTTTCATTAAAAATTTCGGGAAAAACAATACCTATAGAATATCGAAGACAGCGAACCGGCTTGATGCCGCATTGATAGCTCGCGTAGCGGTTTTACCTCTGCCCGACATTTCCGCTTAACGCACTTTGCGTCTGTTGCCTAAACCTCCATATTATGCGCAATGCCGTGCAACGAACAGATCAACAACACCCCCATAGCAATCAACGTGATCTGCTGCAATGATGTTTTCATGTCGGTCTTTTTATGCAATGACGGTATCAAATCGGCAACCGCAATATAGATAAAGCTTGAGGCCGCCAGCGCCAGAAAGTACGGCAAGCTGTCATGCAAATCTTCCAAGCCGAAATACGCCAGCACGCCGCCCAACACCGTGGTTAAACTGGCGAGCATGTTGTAAAAAAGCGCCTTGCTTTTGGAATAGCCGCTGTGCAGCAAAATCGCAAAATCCCCCACTTCCTGAGGAATTTCGTGCGCCGCAACAGCCAGACTGGTAACTATCCCCAAATGCACATCGGTCAAAAACGCGGCCGCAATTAAAACCCCGTCGACAAAATTGTGGATGCCGTCGCCGAGAATAATCAACGCACCGGCTGACTTCGCCATGCCATGACTGTGACTATGCCCGTGGTCATGTGCGTGCTCATCTTCATCGCCGTGCGCCTCGCAATCGCCGGAATGGCAATGCCGCCAGATCAGCAACTTTTCCAGCACAAAAAAACCGAGCACGCCCGCTAAAATGGTTCCGGATAACGCTTGAAACTGCTCAGGCTTAATTTGTGCAAAGGCCTCGGGAATCAAGCCCCAAAAGGCGACCGCCAATAACGCGCCTATCGCAAAACTGATGCCGTGCGGCAATACCGCATTCCTGCGATGATCCGGCAACAATAAAAAAACGGCGGCCGCCATGACGCTTAATACGCCGCCGACCGCCGTAAAGATGATAATTAATATCAGTAAACTCACTCTGTTATGCTCTCCAAATCAGCGTAGCCATACGCCCTGTTTGTTTATCCCGGCGGTAGGAATAAAACCGTTCCTGTTCGGTAACGGTGCAAAAACCGCCGCCGTAAATTTTGTCTATGCCCAGCGTAGCCAGATCAATCCGGGCCAGCTGATAAATATCCGCCAACCACTTGCCGTTACTTTGCTGTTTAAAAGCAGTCATGAATGCAGCCGATTTCTGCACAAAGGCATCCCGCACTTCGACGCCTACTTCAAAGCAGTCCGGGCCGATTGCAGGTCCCAACCAAACCAGCAGCTCGTTGTCTTGCATTGCGCTTAGCGTATTAGCGACAACCCCGGCCAGCAAGCCTCGCCAACCGGCATGAATGGCGGCAACTTGGCTGCCGTCAGCCGCGCACACCAGCAGCGGCAAGCAGTCCGCCGTCATCACCGCGCAGACAACTCCTGCTTCTGCCGTATAACTGGCATCGGCTTGCTGCAAAGATTCGGTTTTTACCGCCGGCACCGCCCGATTACTGTGGATTTGCTCCAGCCAAACCGGCTCGCCGGGCAAATCCAGCAATTCTTTTATAAGCTGCCGATTTTTCTTAACCAAGTCGACATCATCGCCCACATGCATGGCCGGATTAAGGCTGGCGTAAGCGCCGTAACTGACCCCGCCGGTACGTAAGGTAGTCGCTGCGCGAATATTGGCCGGCACAGGCCAATCGGGAGTCAGCCAGTGTTTAGTCCCGCTCATTGTCCGCCAACGCGTCCAGCAACCGAATCATATCCTCCGGCAGTGGTTGTTCCCATTCAAGATATTCATCGGTAACCGGGTGCTGCAAACCCAATTTTGCCGCATGCAAGGCCTGCCGTTTGAAACTGCGCAATTCTTTTTCCAACTGTTCACTGCAATCGGGCGGCATTTGAAAGCGTCCGCCATAAACCTGATCGCCCAACAGCGGAAACCTGATATGCGCCATATGCACCCGGATCTGGTGGGTGCGGCCGGTTTCCAGCTTAACCTGAACCAGAGTATGACGGGTAAAGCGCTGACCGACTCGGTAATGGGTCACCGCATGCTTGCCGTTTTCCCTGACCGCATAGCGCTTACGATCGGTAGGATGCCTGCCGATCGGCTCATCCACCGTCCCGCCTGCGGTCATGCGGCCACGGGTAATCGCCAGGTATTCGCGGGTGATGTCCCGGTCCTGTAGCTGCTGCGTCAGACTGTTATGGGCTTGCAACGTTTTCGCAATCATCAACAGCCCGCTGGTTTCCTTATCGATTCGATGCACAATGCCCGCTCTTGGCAAAGTTTCCAGATTGGCATCATGATTCAGCAACGCGTTCAGCAAGGTGCCGTTCCAGTTTCCTACCGCCGGATGCACCACCAGACCTGCCGGTTTGTTCACAATCAGGATGCTGTCATCTTCAAAAACGATTTCCAGCGGAATGGGCTCCGGTTCGGCGGTTATTACTATTTCCGCCTCCGCATCCAGCGCTATCGTTTCGCCGCCCTCAAGTTTGTCCTTGGGCTTTAGCGTTAAGCCGTTGACCCGCACTCGTCCTGATTTAACCCAGCTTTGCAGTTTACTGCGCGAATAATCCGTAAACAGTTCCGCAAGCACCTGATCCAATCGCATGCCGGCCATTTCAAATGGCACTTCTTCCGTTAATCTTGTCATAACAAGTTCTTCTGATTAACCCATTGTTAAGTTATACTCGCCGGATACTCAAGCCATCTCAAGTATCGCAGTTATATCCAGCGAGAAAAACCCCTTATATTACAGCGTGTCGTTAGCACTATGCGATTAATTTTAATTAAATTTTTATTTATCTGTTGTTTAGGCCTGTCTCTTCAGGGTTGCGAGACGCTTAAAAGCCTGGGTTCCGGCGACTCCGACACCGAAGACGAATATGCCGACTGGAATGCCGAAAAGTTTCGGGGCCAAGCCAAAACAGCGCTGGATGCCGGCAATTATGACAAAGCCATCAAACTCTACGAAGCGCTTGAATCCCGCTATCCTTTTGGCGATGAATCCGCCCAGACTCAGCTGGATATTGCTTACGCCTATTACAAAAACAGCGACCCTGAGGCCGCCATCGCCGCCGCCGACCGCTTTATCAAAATCAACCCGCGCAGTTCCAGCGTCGATTATGCTTATTATTTAAAAGGCCTGGTTAATTACAATCGCGGCATCGGTTTTATCGATCGTTTCCTGCCTACCGATACCTCGCAACGCGACCCTGGAACCGCCCGCGACGCCTATGACAACTTTGCCGAACTGACTCGCAGATTTCCACAAAGCAAATACGTAGCCGATGCTCAGCTACGCATGATTGCGCTTAAAAACAATCTGGCGATGTATGAAGTCCATGTCGCCCGTTTTTACATGAAACGCAAGGCTTATGTTGCCGCTGTCAACAGGGCCTCTACCGTCGTTGATAAATACCAGCGCACGCCTGCGGTTCCTTATGCATTGCAAATCATGCAGGAAGCCTACGCTAAACTTGAACTGCCGGACCTTGCCAAAGATGCCGCCCGCGTCTACGAGTTAAACTACCCGAACGGTCCGCCGGTGCCCGAACATAAAGAGTCGACCTTTTCGCACAAGGTTTGGGATTTTATCGGTTTGGAAAAATAGGCTTTATTTTTCCTGATTAGTAAGATACTTCAGTTAGCGCCGTCATACTGGCATGGATGCCAGTATCCAGTCACATGGATGTGAATGTATGACTTGGCATACTGCCTAAATCGGATACGGGTGCCAGGGATAGCCACCATCCTTGGCTCTAGATTCCGGCATCCATGCCGGAATGACGGAGTTTTTTTGCGTTAGCTGAAGCATCTTTATAATCAGGTTATTTTTTATACACCACAAAGGCACGAAGGAAAATCGCATTCTTCGTGCCTCGGCAATCGCTCCTGCATCCTTGCAGTCGTTCGTGGCAAAGCTTTTAATCTTCAATACAAATCCACCGGATCGACATCCAGCGACCAGCGTACTTTCTTCGCCAACTTGAGCTTTTCAATAAGCGGCATCAGTACATCCAGCAACGCGTGCAACTCCGGCCGCTTGCCGCTCTGAAACAGTAATTGATAACGGTAAAGCCCTGCACGTCTGGCCATTGGCGCGGCAACCGGGCCTAAAATACCGGTATGTCCTTTGCTGTGCTGGTTCGCCAATTCAACAACCGCCCCCAAAAATAGCTTCGGCATTTCAGCATCTGTAGCCTGTACTCTTAATAGGGCCTGATAACTGAACGGCGGCAATGACGCCTCTTTGCGCTCCGCCAACGCGGTCTTGGCAAAACTGTTATAACCCTGCCCGATCAGCGTTGTTAATAAGGGATGTTCCGGCTGCCGGGTTTGCATAATCACTCGCCCCGGTTTCTCGGCCCGTCCGGCGCGACCTGAGACCTGCACGATCATTTGCGCCAGTTTTTCCGGGGCATGGAAATCAATGCTGAACAGGCCGCTGTCCACATCCAGTATCGCCACCAGCGTCACATTGGGGAAATGATGGCCTTTCGCCAGCATTTGCGTGCCCAGAATAATATCCACCTCGCCCTGATTGATTTGCTGCAAATAATTTTCCAGCGAGCCTTTACGCTGGGTCGAATCGCGGTCCAGACGCACAATCGTTTTATCGGCGAATAACGCCGCCAACACTTTCTCCACCCGCTCGGTACCCAGCCCCAGCGGTGTCAGCTCCCCGGTTTTGCAGTCGGGACACAGCCTGATCAGACGTTGTTCCTGCCCGCAATGATGGCAACGCAACACCCCTTCATCGTAATGAATCACCATATTGGCGTCGCAACGCCGGCATCGCGCCACCCAGCCGCAACCGTGACAGATCAGGGTTGGCGCGAAGCCGCGCCGGTTTAGGAACAACAATACCTGCTCGTTTTTTGCCAGGGTAAGGCGCATCTCCGCAACCAGCGCTTCGGACAGCCCCTCCTGCATTTTTTTGTTCCGGATGTCCAACAGCTGCAAAACCGGCGCAGTTGCATTTCCCGCCCGTTCCGGCAGGTGCAGCAAGCGGTAACGCTTGTTATCGACGTTATGCAGGCTTTCCAGCGCAGGCGTCGCGGACCCCAGCAACACCGGAATATTTAACAACTTGCCGCGCACCACGGCGACATCGCGGGCGGAAAAGCGAAAGCCTTCCTGTTGTTTGAATGAAGCATCGTGCTCTTCATCGAGAATGATCAAACCGGGATTTTTTAACGGCGTAAACAAGGCGGATCGGGTCCCCAATAAAATGGAACATTCGCCTCGCTGCATTTTAAGCCAGGCGCAAGCGCGCTGCCGATCGGTCAATTTGGAATGCGAAATGGCAATATTTACGGTAAACCGTTGCCTGAACCGTTCTTCAAGCTGAGGGGTCAGGGTAATTTCCGGCAGCAGCACCAACACCTGCTGCCCCCGTTCCAGCACGGTCCGGATAATCTGCATATACACTTCGGTTTTACCGCTACCGGTCACGCCCTCCAGTAAAAAGACGCCGAATTGCCCCAGACTATCGCATACCGCCGCTATCGCCGCTTGCTGTTGCGAATTACATTGCAGGGCATTGTTCCTGATTATCGGATCGCTGTTGCTTCCCCCGAATTCCGGGGCGACACGCTGTAACAAAGACTTGTCTACCAGCTGCTTTACCGAGGTACGCCAGTTTTCATTCCATGCGGACAGTTCCGCTTCGGACAAACTGCGTGGGTAGGTTTGAAATTTTTCCAGTACGCTTTTTTGTTTGGGCGTCCGCTTCAACAGTTCGCTATCGATAGCTTTGCCCGCGTCAGTCAAGCCATAGCGTTTTTCTGCTTGAATAACGACTGATTTTCCTTGGCGTAGCGCCACCGGAAAAGCCGCGCTGAAAACCTCGCCTAACGGATGATGGTAATAACGGCTGGCCCAATGCAGCAGCGCCAAGTCTTTTGTGGATAATAGCGGCTTTTCGTCCAGTATCCGTTCGACCCGCTTTAATTTATCGATTGCTACATCGCTCTGTTGAGTACACTCGACCAGAAAGGCGATTTTTTTAGCTTTCCCAAACGGCACTTCCAGGCGAATGCCCGGTTTAATAGGGCCTGAGTCAAACTGTTCCGGAGCGAGATAATCGAATAATCGATAAACGGGAACGGCAATGGCAACCCTGAAAATCAACTCATCCCCATTTTGCAACTTGGCCATAATGTTTGAATTATTTTTGATGTTTTAAGGCTAAGTCTCTATACGATTTAGACTATTTGAGTTACCCACAGAATCTGTGGATAACTCTGTGTAAAAATAGTTTTTAACAACGCTTACTAGCGGTTTTTATTACAGTTTTGTTAATTTGAACACTTTTTACGCACTATTTTGTTTTCATTATTTTTCAATCACTTATTGTTTTTTATGTCGTAAATACCGGCTATTTTGTGGAATGCATTTCGGTTTCGCTGAGCACCCGTCCACGGTGTGGATTTCTTCACCCATTTTAGCGTCACAGCCGGCAAAAACCGGCGGTTACTATTTACTTAGGCTTGATAAATTTAATCGTCATCCGGTCGCTTTCGCCGATAGCCTGGTATTTCTTCCTGTCTTTATCCTTAAGCTTTAAAGCGGGCGGCAAAGTCCAAACGCCTTCGGGATAATCCTTGGTATCTTTACTATTGGCATTGATTTCGGATTTATCCAGAAATTCAAAGCCTGCGTTTCTGGCCAGCGCAATGACATAGTCTTCAGTAACGTAGCCGGATAGCGCCTTAACATCCTGAGGCTTTAACGTTGAATTCCTATGCTCCACGACGCCTAAAATGCCGCCGGGCTTTAATGCCTTGTACATGGCATTAAATACCGCCGCGGCCTGATCGTTTTTCATCCAGTTATGCACATTGCGAAACGTTAAAACCCGGTCAACTGAAGCCTCAGGGGCTATTTGCAAAAATTTCGGCGGTTGCAATACGCTTAACTCGACTTTGCCGTAAACTTTCGGCCGGCTTTTTATTTTGTTAACAAAGTCATGCAGGTTCTTTTTAAAATAAGGCTCGTCGGCATCGGCTGAAAAATGCGCTGCATACAGTTTGCCGCGGTCTTTTAGATAAGGCGCAAGAATTTCCGTATACCAGCCTTCGCCCGGCCAGACTTCGACCACGGTCATAGTGTCCTTCACCTCAAAAAATGCCAACGTTTGCTGCGGATGCCGGTATTTATCCCGCTGCTTATGCTCTGCCGAACGCTGCTTGCCGGCAATTGCCTGCTGTAAAGCGCTTGGCTTTTCGGCGGCGTGCGACACTGAAAAAGCGCTTGTCAGTAACAGCGCCAATAAAATATTTTTCATGCTATTTATTCCAATAAGTATTTTTGTAGAGGGAGTATTCGCGACTAAGCGCGGCGCGAGCAATAACGTCGTTCCCAGCCTGTCTTGCTAAAAACAGAACCAGCAGGTTTGATTACGGCCCCGCTCTTTAGCTTCATACAAAGCCACGTCGGCGCGATGCAACACGCCTTCACCATTAATATCATCCGCCAAAACGCAAGCCGCGCCGATGCTGACGGTAATCTGCACCGGGCCCGCTTCATGGGCGATAACAATCTCCGCAACTTGCTCGCGCAAGCGTTCCGCCATGATCAAGGCGTCGTTCTTGTCTGCCCCGGACAGCAAAATAGCAAACTCCTCGCCGCCCAGACGAGCCGGTATATCGATGGAGCGCGAGTTATTACGCGCTATTTCGGCAAAGGTCTTTAACACTATATCGCCGGTGGCATGGCCGTAAGCGTCATTGACGCGCTTAAAAAAGTCCAAATCCAGCATTAACAGCACTGCCGAATAATGAGGCAATCGCGCCACTTTCGCTCTTTCCAGCTCCAGTTGCTCCAAAAACACGCGGCGATTAAATAATCCGGTCAAGGGGTCGGTGCTGGCCAATTTCTGCAATTGCGCTTCCATCTCCTTGCGCTCGGTAATGTCTTCTTTAATGCCGACAAAATGGGTAATTTCGCCTGCCCCGCTTTTTACCGGGGCAATACTGAGTTCTTCGTGATAAAGACTGCCGTTTTTGCGCTTATTAACAAGCTCGCCGCGCCAATTTTGACCGGCCAGAAGAACTTCCCACATATCCTTGTAAAAGTCTGCATTCTGTAAGCCGGATTTGGTCAATTGATTCGGATTTTTCCCCACCGCTTCTTCCGGACCGTAACCGGTTAATCGCCCGAAAGCCGAATTAGCCCATATGATAATCGCATCTTTATCGGTGATAACCACGCCATTTGCCGCCGCCTCCAGCGCCGCGATCAACAAATTGTTGCGCGCCTCCATTTCGGCTCGCAACAGTGCGTAACGAATCACCCGCGCCAAGCCATCGTACCCGTAATCACCCTTGACCATGTAATCTACCGCGCCCGCTTCCAGAGTGGTCAAGGCAAAATCGGTATCGCCGCGTCCGCTGAGCACCACAATAGGCATATCGATCGCCATGACTCGCGCACTGTGAACGGTCGCCAAGCCTTCCGAATCGGGTAATGACAAGTCCAGCAGCAACACATCAAAAGGAGACGCCGCCAAACAGCGTTGCGCTTCAGCAAGCGATTGCGTCCAGGTTACGTCAAAATGCCCGCTCTGCGTTTGCCCCAATTTCATTTTTACCAGATAGGCATCGCCGTCTTCGTCTTCTACCAGCAATACCCGAATCGCTTTGGCTCGGCTCATAGCTTATAGCTTATAGCCTTGCGGCAAACGCACCAGACTAAACCAATATTCGCCGATCTGCTGAATGGCCGTAATGAACTGCGACATATCCATAGGCTTGGTGATATAGCTGGTAGCGCCGAGCTGATAAGAACAGATCACGTCTTTTTCAACATCGGAAGTCGTCAACACCACCACCGGAATGCCTTTAAAACGCTCATCCGCCTTGATAACGGCTAGAAACTCGCTGCCGTTCATACGCGGCATATTAAGATCCAGAAAAATCAAATCGGGACGCGGCGCATCGGCATATTTTTCCGTCCTGTTTAAAAAATCCAATCCCTCTCGCCCATCAACCACATGATGCAGATGCGCCAGTACTTTGCCTTCTTTTAACGCCATTTTGACTAAATAGGCATCAGAGGGTTCATCTTCCAACAGTAAAATTTCAACGAAGTGAGGATTCCCGGTTTCGCTTATCATAAAATCTCTTGTCTAGGTTGGGTTAGCATAAGCCGACATTTACGCAGGTAAATCAAATAACACGGTCGTGCCGCCGCCCGGTGTTTCCTCTAGCGTTACCGAGCCGCCGCAGCTTTCAATAATGCGCCGGACAATAGCCAAGCCGATGCCGGTGGAATTTTGATCGTCATTCACCTGCAAACGCTCGAATACGCCGAAAACGCGCTCCCGATACTCCATCGGAATGCCGACGCCATTATCGGCAACGCGATAAACGGCCCGGCCCGCTTTCACTTCGCCACTAATCCGTATCTGCGGCGTAAGCTTAGGATGACGATAGCACAGGGCATTGTCCAGCAAAATACTGAAAATATCTTTCAGGCGGGGCTGGTCAATATAAACGGAAGGCAGGTCATTGTAATCGACCTGCGCAGCCGTTTCACGCCCCAGCATCGCCTTATGCTCCAGCAGGCCGGCAATAACGGCGGTAACGTTAACCGTTTCCATCCTGCTGCGCGGCTGATCGGCGGCAAGATACAATTGAATATCGCGCACCAGCGCGCTTTGCCGTGCCGCGCCTTGTTCAATAAAATGCAGCGAGGCGATAGCGTCCGCGCTTAGCTGTTCTGCGGGTAAGTGTGCATGCAGGCGTTGTGCAAAACTCACCAGCCGCCGCGCCGGTTCCTGTAAATGATGCGCGGCAATACGCGTGAATTGTTCCAATTCGCCATGGGCACGCGCCAGCTTGTCGTCAACCTGCCTGCGTTCGGTGATTTCCGCCTCAAGCCGGTTGGAGGAAGCTTGCAGGCTTTCCGTCATATAATTGATGGACAAGGCGAGTTCGGCAAACTCATCAGTGCCTTTGCACCGGATCCTGTAATCCAGGTCGCCGTCGGCAACAATTTTTGCACCGTCATGCAACGGCTCCAAACGTCTGCGTATCAATCTGTCGAGTTGTATTGAGGTCAGAATGGTCGTTAGCGCCAGCGTGAATGCAAACACGCCGACAATGAGGGTCATATATTCATAACTCAACTGAATACGCCGCGCACTTGCATCCTGCAAAGCGGTCGCCATATCTCTGACCGCGCCGGCCTTCATCAGCAGTTGACTGTAGAGCCTTTTGTCGAGTTCTTGATAAACCTGGCGATTGCCGGCGGCTATTTTCAATAGCTCGGTGTTATTGACGATGCGGCGGAAAATAACGGCGGTATCTTCAATGCTTTTGCACAAGCGTTCTAAATTAAGCCGGTCTTGTTCACGATGAAATTGGCTGTTGGCCTGATGCAATAGCTGATCTGCCGTTGCTTTGTTTTTTTCCCACAGCAGCCGCGCCCGTTCTTCCCGGTATAGGAAATACTGATCCCTGAATGAGGCCCGTTCAAAAAAATTAACCTTGATCGTGTCGGCAAGAAGGTAGTCGTTTTTTGCGTTTTTAAATTCGACGAACGACCAAATAAGTATCGGCGCCAGTATCACGAGAGCAACTACCGTAACCGTTGAGGTGATCCTTAATCGGGTAGTAATGCGCATTGTTTACCGGCTCATCCTGACGGCTTCGGGTTTTACGGCCTTGAGGCTATCAAGATGAATGTAGCTCAGGTAGTCGGGCATGTCGGTCTGGTCGGTCAGCTTATTCTTAATCGCCCACCTTGTTTCATCCTCCAGCGTGAGCAGCAGCGTTTGATCGAGCACGACGTGATAATTAAAATCATTCCAGACATCGCGGATGAGATCCTTGTCTATGTTTGTCGCTACAGACATGATGCCTTGCGCTTCATCCGGGCTCTTGGCGACGAAATCCTCCGCCTTAATCAGGGCGCGGAGAAAGCGTTCGACTGTCTCGGGATTGTTTTGAACGAATTCCTGCCGCGCGGCAATGTTGAAAGTTTCGGTATAGATTTCCCGGTCATAAAAGATCGTTCCGTCATCCCCCAGTTGCCGACTGATTTGCGTCAGCGGATAGTTCCAGGTGGACACTGCATCGACCTTCTTCGCCATCATGGCATCCTGCATTTCATCCGGTTTCATGGCGACCGGTTGGACTTCGCTCCGGGTCAAGCCGTTTGCCGTCAGTAGCGAATCCAGAAAAAAATCCCCCGAGGTGCCGGGCGTGAAGCCTATGCGTTTGCCTTTCAAGTCGCCGGGCGCAGAAATACCGGCGCCCTTTCTTGCGACAACGGCATTATTCATTGAGTTGGCTTCTATGTTGGCCAGCACGAAAATTTTTTCGCCTTTGAGTACATTGAACATAATCGGCGTTTCCGCGACCGTAGCAAAATCGGCCTGGTTCCCGACAACCGTTTCCAGCGCTGCTTTGCCAAAGCTGCGCATCAGCGGCTGAACATCGAGCCCCTCCGTTACGAAATAGCCTTTAGCCGCAGCAACATGAACCAGGATGCTTTGCGGCTGATAGGTATAAGCAACCGTAATCTTCTGTAACGGCTTTGCACCCCGCTGCTCTTGGTTTTCGGGCGATGAGTCCTGGCAACCCATCAATGCCGCGTTGAACATTAAGATAATGGGGATTGTCCAAATGACGCATTTTTGTTGTTTGAGCCGTGCTCGAAAACTCCAAACGAAAAAAATCATTGGTATCTTCCTATTCTAAAAATTTGACCGCCCATTAGAGCGTAGAGGCATGATGGGCGCATTGCTATGCCGAATTTACAGTATTCACAATGGGCAACTCAAACCAGAACATACAACCTTGCCCTTCGCCTTCTGACTCTACGCCGATGGTACCGCCGTGATGTTCGACGATTTTGCGGCACAAGGCCAAGCCGACGCCGCTACCGTCAAAGCGGCTGCGCGCCTGTAGACGGGAAAACACCTTAAACAACCGATCCCTTTGACCCGGATCGATACCGATGCCCCGGTCGCGCACTTCCACCCGTAACGACCCTGCGCAAATCGCGCCATGAACATCAACCTGCGGCGCTTGATTTTCTTCGTGATATTTAAGCGCATTGCCGATCAGGTTTTGCAGCAGCCGCGTTAATTCATCGCGACTGGCAACCAGTTCCGGCCAATCGCCGGTCACCTTGATTTTGCCGCCGCAAGCGCTGAGTTCGGGATTAAGAAAAGCCAGCGCTTCATTTAAAGAGGCTTTGCTGCTAAGACTTGTTTTCGCTACAAATACCCGGCCTATCCGCGAATAATCCAGCAACGACAAAATCATCGCATCCATGCGTTTTGCGCCGTTCACCGCAAAATCGATACATTGTTGCGTTTCTTCATTCAGCTGACCGGCCAATGCCTTTTCAATCAGGGATAAATAGCTGCTCACCATGCGTAACGGCTGGCGCATATCGTGGGATACCGCATAGGCGAATTGCTCCAACTCGGCATTGGAGCGGGTCAGCTCGGCTTCGATTTGTTTGCGCTCGGTGATGTCGCGCGCTGCGGCGAATACGCCCAGCACCTTACCGTTGCCGTCATGGTACAGGCCGGCGTTATAAAGCACGTCGGTCACCTTGCCGGACAGATGACGGATAGCCAGCGGATAATCGGTCACAAAGCCCTGGGAAAAGACCCGCTGATAGCCCTCGCGCGCTTTATCGGGATCGGTAAAATAGTCCGCGAAGTCGCTGCCGATCAGCGTGTCCCGATACACGCCGGTCACCTGTTCCGTGGCGGTATTGACATCGGTGACCTTACCCTCCGCACTGATCGTTACCAACGGGTCCAAACTCGCTTCAATCAGACTGCGGGCGTATTGAGAAGCGGCTTGGGCAATTTCTTCCGCTTTTTTGCGTTCGGTGATGTCGCGCGCTGCGGCGAATACGCCCAATACCTTACCATCGCCGTCATGGTACAGGCTGGCGTTATAAAGCACGTCGGTCACCTTGCCGGACAGATGCCGGATCGCCAGCGGATAATCGGTCACAAAGCTCTGGGAAAAGACCTGCTGATAGCCCGCGCGCGCTTTATCGGGATCGGTAAAGTAGTCCGCGAAGTCGCTGCCGATCAGCGTGTCTCGATACACGCCGGTCACCTGTTCCGTGGCGGTATTGACATCGGTGACCTTGCCCTCCGCGCTGATCGTTACCAACGGGTCCAAACTCGCTTCAATCAGACTGCGGGCGTATTGAGAAGCGGCTTGGGCAATTTCCTCCGCTTTTTTGCGCTCGGTGATGTTTTTATGACTGACGACGACCCCGCGACGCGAGCCGTGCAATGGCAGCACATTCATATAAAACCAGTGTTGCTGATTGGCCGAATGACAGAGGTACTCCAAGTGAAACATTTCCCGCTCGCCATCCAACACCGCAGTAATGCCGTCCTGAACAGCGCTTGCCTCATCGCCATACGGTTGATTAAAAGCATTATTACACGCCTCCAAATAGTTAAATCCCAGCATATCCTGACTGGACTTCAATAAACCGTTTTCTTGCGCAAATTGCCGCCATGCGTTGTTGGCGGCAACAATAACCCCCTGTGCATCCAGTACGGCGATGTGGGAGGTCAACGAATTAAGCACGCTGACATTAAAAGCATCGCTGTCGCGTAGCTTCTCCTCCATTTGCTTATACTCGTTGATGTCGGTATGCGTGCCAATCATGCGTAAGGGTTTGCCGTCGGCATCGCGACTGACGACTATGCCGCGGTCGAGTATCCATTTGTAGCTGCCGTCCTTGCAACTAACGCGGTGCTCCGTGGTGTAAACCGGAATCTTGCCGTCAAAATACGCCTGCACTACAGCCAAAGCATCTGCTTTATCGTCAGGGTGAATGCGGTTCGACCACTCATCCAAGCTATTGCCAATCTCGTTTTCAGCAAAGCCCAGCATTTCTTTCCAGCGTTTGGTAAAAAATACCGTGCCATTGGCTACGTCCCAATCCCAAAGGCCATCGCCTGAGCCCTCGATAGCGAATTTCCAGCGAAATTCGCTATCACGAAGCGCATTCTCTATCTGCTTACGCTCAGTGATGTCGGTAGAGATGCCGCATAAACCGTAAATACGGCCGTCTTCCCGGCGCAACGGCTGCTTAACGGTAAGATAGGTGCTGGCAATCGCGCTGCCTTTTTGAATATAAGTATCTTCAGCCGCGATCCTCTCACCCAGCTCAAGGACGCTACGATCATTTTTGCGCAATTTGGCCGCTGTCGTTTCATCAAAAAAGGCATCGTCCCACTTGCCGATGATGTCTTCCAGAGATCTGCCGAGCACTTGCCGCACCGCCTTATTAGCGTACTGGTATTGATAGTTGCAATCCTTGATATATATAAAGGCGTCGACATTGTCGAGAATGGTGGCGAGTTTATTTTCGCTTTCCCGTAACGCCCCTTCCATCATTTTGCGCTCTGTGATGTCGGTAATGAACCCGTGCCAGAGCGTCGAGCCATCCGCTTCCCGCTCCGGCAGCGCGTTACCGAGCAGCCAGCGCACCGTGCCATCGCCGAACTTCACCCGATACTCATAGCACCACGGAGTCAAGTCCCGCGCCGATTGCCGGATGGCGATATCAATGCCGCCGCAGTCCTCCGGGTGAAGAATGGCAAGTACTTTGGACGCATCCTCGCGGACCTCCTCCGGACTGACCCGGTATATATCATGGATAGCTTCACTGGCGAAAGGAAAACAAGATCTGCCATCAGGGTGCAAACGATATTGATAGACAACGCCCGGCACCCGGCTAGCGATTTTCTGAAGGCGGCTCAATGCCTCTGTCCGCGCTTCTTCCATCCGCTTGCGCTCAGTAATGTCATGCCCGCTACATAACACCACCGGCTTACCATTCAGCATAATCCTGGCCAGACTAATAATACAGATGATTTTGCCGCCGTCCGTCCTGAGATGCACCCATTCGAAACTCTGTGTTGCGCCGTTTTCCGCCGCCTGTATTAGCCGATCTGCCTTAGCCTGCGAATATTCCCCGTCTGCTTGACGCCTAGGTGAAATATCGGCAGGATGAAGACCCAGAGCCGACGACTTATCGGAAAAGCCCAGCATCCTTATCGCGGCGAGGTTGCAATCTATAAAACGCCTATCCGCTATGATCCACATCGGTTCCGGCGAGAGCGCGAACAAGGTGGCAAAACGTTGTTCGCTTTGCCTCACCTTTCGGTTCTGGAGCACCAGGTTCACTCCCCCGCCAATCAGCAACAGTGCCAGCGCGGATATCGCCACGATCCAGCCTTGGTACTGCCGCCACAGATCGGCCAAACTAAATTCGGGCTCAGCATCGAAAGGCGGCAAACGCAGTTCCTTAAGCAAGTCGGCTACCGGCGTGTAGTCGGCGGGTACCGCAAAGCCGTAGATATTCATCGCCCGCGTAACGGCAGTATTGTGTTCTAGCAGGAAAAGGGCCCCGGTAACATGTCTGGCGAGATCTCCGTCGACGTGAGGAAGAGAGGCAAACGGCCACTCCGGATAAAGCCGGGTGGAAATTTGCGCCGGAAAACCGGGCCGATTCTGATGATTTAAAATTTTTAGCTGCGCCATATCCAGCCTGCCTTCGCGCGCCATGCCTTCCAGTACGCCGCTACGCACAAAACCGCCATCGGCACGGCCGGCCAGCACCGCCTCGACCACGTTGTCATGGGGCATGCCGGTGACGACCAGCTTGGCGTCTTGAGGCAGGCGAACGCCCGCTTGCTTCAATTCATACGCCTCCATTTGATAACCGCCAAAAGAATCGGTGCTGGTGGCTGCGATAGTTTTTCCCTTGATGTCGCTCAGCGTGTTGATATTGGCTTGTCCGGCGCGACTGAAAATAACGCCGCCGAATACCGCGGTTGGCCGACCATTATCATTAACCGCCACGGTAGCGAGAGGCGCCGACAATCCGCTACGCTTGCTCAGCAGCACATAATGTCCGGGATTGGTCAGCACGAAATCCAATTGCTGGCCGGCGACAGCCGTATCCAGCTCGGGAAAGGTAAACGCTTCCACCACGAAATCGCGCTCCGGCATGGCTTGTTTCAATGCAGCGGCCAACGGTTGCCATTGCGCAAGCGTTTGCAGCTTGGGCCGATAAGCGAGCACGCCAATCCTGACCGGCTCGCCGCCGTAGGCCGGGGTAAGCGGTAATGCGATGCCGAACAGACAAGCCAACAACGGTAACATGCGGATGAACACAATGATATGCGGCAATTTTTCCATCAATTTATCAAAAAGTGAGAGTGCAAATGATGTCGCCGATAAGGTCCTTAAACCACAAAAGCCGGCCATCGCCTCATTGGCTTCAACGTCGACTAAGGAATACGCATGAAATAACGTTGGCACATAGCATCGCCACTATCCCCAGGCCTGCCAGGTCTAACTTGTGACGTTATTTTATGCGCATTCCTAAGCGCGAACTCAGGTTATTAAATATCCGCCGCTACCGATCGATCCGCCTGTTTATAATTCCAGATCTGCAAAAGACTCAAGGTCGCCAACATCAAAAAGGCCAGCAATGTCCAGGCGGGCATGCTGAAACCCAGCAGCGTCCAATCCACCTTGGCGCAATCCCCGGTGCCGCTAAGCATTAACTTGACCGTTTCGAATAAAGGGAAGTTTTGCATTACGTATTCAAGACCGGGGCCGCATTCCGGCACCTTATCGGCAGGCAAGTGCTGTATCCAGACATGCCGGGTTGAGATCGCCGCGCCGCACAACGCGGTTACCGCGCCTGATATGCCATAAGCGGTGACGCCGGCTTGTCCCGGATTATGGAGTGCGGCGCTTAAAAAAACCAGGCCGGTCAGCAAAATGGCAATGCGTTGGGAAATGCATAAAGGGCAAGGGTCCAGGCCTTGGACAAATTGGAAATAAGCGCCCATCGACAGCAAAAAAACACAGCCGAGAAAACCCAGAAAAAACCAAATTCTGGAATTAAACCTTATCAATTTCAACATGATCATCTGCCTTTTTTAAAGGGTTTATTTATCGCTCCCCGCATCGACGCGAGGGCGCATTGTATCACCGGTTTATTTAGGATTTGGTTAAAAATAACTTCCCGAAACATCATCGTTCCCACGCTCTGCTGTGGCTGGACGGGGTTTGCAACCCCGTCCAGCTTGGAGGCATTAAGTTAAACCTTGTAGGAGCGGGCCGTGCCCGCGATGATGGCGCTATATACTCGACACGGGCACGGATTGCGGCTTGTGTCCCCCTCTCCCTTCGGGAGAGGGCTGGGGTGAGGGAATTCAAAAATGCGCAATTCATGACCGTTTTCAGCATAACTCTGCAATCGATGTGCAAATATCGCGGGCGCGGCCCGCTCCTACGGAGTAGTGACGCAGAGCGTGGGAGCCCTAAGCGGAAGTTATTATTGATGGAGTCCTTACAATAAATTGTACATCCCGTCCAGTACCAGTGAGTTTGGGCTGACTACGCCGATAATCTGATTATTTTCAATAACCGGCGCCCTGACCAGGTCATAGTTAGCGAATAAACGCGAACAATAGCGGATGTCCATATCGGGATGCACCGAAATCACCGGCTTACTCATGATCTCGTAGACGTTAACCCGACCCGGCGCACGGTCTTTGGCCAACACATGGCGGGCAATGTCGCCGGAATTAATCATGCCGTATTCGTCATCGTCATGGCGTTTATTAACGACCAGCACCGAGGTTTTAAGCGCTTTCATCTTTTTCAGCGCGTCTTCTATAGTGGCAATGCCGTCGATGGTGGCGAAGTCGGTTTTCATTACATCTTTGACGCGAATTACAATGCGTGGCGCAATCATATTTTGTCCTCAAGTTCATGGGTTAATTGTTCAACCTGTTGCATGACGCCAACGGCATCTTCGACATCAATCTGGATGGCGATGCCGGTACCGGGTTTGCTGTCGAATTCCGCAACCTTGGCGATGGTTTCCAGAATGTGCCGACTGAGATGCTCTTCGACCAGAAATAACAGTACATCGCGCTGAGTTTCCAGGGTCAGGCCGAAAAAGGTTTTCGACTGCTTCATGCCTTCGCCCCGCGCATTATTGACAACGGTTGCGCCTTTGGCGCCGTTTTCACGCGCGGTATCAAGCACCAGGTCAGTCTTGTCGTCTTCGACAAATACGATTATTAATTTGAAATGCATGGCGTTCCTCAGGGTTTGGGTGGAAGACTGTCTTTGTTGCGCCATTGGGCGATTTGCGCGTAAGCCAAAACAGCAATGACGGGGAATAAACTGGCGAAGGCGATCAAGCCGAAGCCGTCCAGCAACGGGTTGCGGCCGGGCACGGCGGAGGCCAGCCCCAAACCCAATGCGGTAACCAGCGGCACGGTAACCATTGACGTCGTTACCCCGCCCGAATCGTAGGCCAGGCCGATAATCAGTTTGGGGGCAAACCGGGTTTGTATCATGACGATGATATAGCCCGCGATAATATATAAATACAGTTCCGAACCGCTCACTATCCGAAAAGTACCGAGGGCGAGACCGAAACCCACGCCGATAGCGACGGAAATTCTTAAACCCCAGGCTCGGATCGTGCCGCCTGAAATTTGTTCGGCTTTAAGGGCGACGGCGAGCAGGGAGGGTTCGGCCAACGCGGTACTAAAGCCGATGCTTGCGGCAAAAATATAGACCCAAAAATACGCTTGCCAGGAAACCGTCTGATCGGCAGGGTTAAGGCCCAGAAATGCGGGAGTGGTCAATTGCGACGCCATCAAACTCCCCAGCGGAAACAACGCCAACTCCAGCCCTTCCAGAAAGAAAACAATACCCAGCAAAACATAAAAGAAGCCGATGACGGTTTTCCTGGGATGAGGCAGGGGTTTGCGAATAACCAGCAGCTGAAATCCGATGATGATGCCGACAATCGGTAAAATATCGCGGCAGGTTTCCAACAGCTTCAGCGCAAAATGCATTAGCCAATCGACCAGCATGACGACAACCGGAAAAACATCGCCGCAGATTTCCAATAGCTTCGGCCAGTCGGTCATATAGCCATCCCGTAAGCCATCACAAAAATTGTCGGCGTCAATGAAGCAAAAACCACCAGACCGAACCCATCGGTCATCGGGTTACGGCCTTTGATTGAGGTCGCCAAGCCGACGCCCAGCGCAGTCACCAGCGGAACGGTAATGCTGGACGTGGCAATGCCGCCGGAATCGTAAGCGATGCCGATGATCTCGACCGGCGCGAAAGGCGTCATGACGGCAATACAAACATAAGCGAACAAAACCGGATAATACACCGGCCAGCCGCGGAGAATTCTCAATACGCCGACCAGAATGGCAAGACCGATAGACAACGCGACGGTAATGCGCAAGCCCAGCGCATAGTCGGCCTTTGCCGCATCGCTCGGCTCTATCAGCTTGCCGTTAGCGGCAATGTTTGCGGCTTTTTCGGCAACCGCGATCAGCGCCGGTTCGGCGACCGCCGCGCCAAAGCCCAGACAAAAGGCAAAGGTCAACAGCCAGAACAAACTGCCTTTGCGGGCGAACGCATAAGCCATCGACTCGCCAATCGGAAACAAACTTTGCTCAAGTCCCTGAATAAACAGGGTAAGGCCGAGAATAACAAACAGCGTACCGGCGATTAAACTGCCGATATCGGGAACAGGTTGGCGAATAATCAACACCTGGAATACCAAAACAACCGCGAGAATAGGCGCCAAATCCAGAAAGCTACTGAACAGTTGTTTGATAAAAGGGTTGTTAAACATTCAGGGGCTTTCTCCGGATTGATGAGTTGATGACTGCAATTATCGCTGTAAATCCGGCCGTGCAACAAATACTTAATGACTGATGTTACGCATTGTCCACGAAAAGCACGAAAAAAACATCCGCTGTAGGTTTCTCGCTGACGGCGTCATACCCGGCATTCGTTCACAGACGCCCAAGACAAGCGCCTTACGTCATACACCCAGGTCTGTGGGATGCCGTCGTTCCGGCAGGGACAGATATTTACGCTGGTTCCCAAGCTCCCGCTTGGGAACCCAGTGAGCAAAGCTCCAGCTTTGCGAGCCGGGAAGCGAGAGCTTCCCGTACTGAATTCCCAAGCAGGAGCTTGGGAACTAGCGCAACATACGGCTCTCTATTTTTTCGCGCTTTTCGTGGACAGTTTCATCGTTCCCACGCTCTGCGTGGGAATGCAGCTTGAACCGCTCTGCGGTTCGGGACGCCGGAGCGTCCCTGACTGGGTTACCACGCCAGAGCGCTCGTCTTTATACACATCTCGAAGTAGGCCGGAATAAGCGGGTTCGAGTGACAGCGAGAACTGGCGTTTCCGGCCTACATCCGAGGCCGCCATTCCAGCGTCTATACCGAAATGACGCTCTTCGATAGACTTGTGTATAAAGACGAGCGCAGAGCGTGGGAACCCTAAGCAATTCGGGCTTGTGTTTTAAGAGAGTATCTACGACGAAAGCCTAGCTTGCCGATTTTCACTCCGGCGCTTACCCGGAAAACGGCGGCAAGCTAACCGAAACCGTCGTCAGGTTTTGCTCCTCTGAAACCTCCAGGGTAATATTTCCGTTCTGGGCTTCGCTGAACAGCCGGGCCGCGTAAACATCGATTCCGGCATCAGCCGATGGGTCCTGCTCGCCGAACTTGTCGAAGAAACTGTCCCTGAGATGGTCAGGAACCGTTCCCTTGCGACGAATTTTGATCCGGATGGGATTTTCATTCACTACAAAGATAAGCACGGCGCTGTATTCCGGCGCCGCCACGCAGGCGTTTTTCACCAAATTGTCGAACAGGGTATAGCAGAGCATCGCATCGCCCAGGCTTTTGGGCAGTTGCCCGTCCGCCTCGGATACCGTCACCGTGAGTTGCTTGGCGGCAAAGCGGTGGCGGGAAATTTCGGCGACACAGCGCAAAATACCGTCGATATTGACCGCTTGGGCGTTCAGCTGAAAAACGCCGGTCTCGATTTTGTAGAGTTCCGAAGACAGGTTGATCATATTCAGCGTTTGCAAAGACATGCCTTCGATGGCTTGCAGTTTGCCGACTTGCGTCGCGTCCAAAGACGCATCGTCGGCCAAAGCCTGGATCAGGCCGATAGCCTCGGTTAACGGCTGCTTCATGTCGTAACGCATCAGGTTTTTCACATCCTCCCGCAGTCTCGACAACTCCTGCATCGCGTCGTAGTCGTCCTGCAATTGCTTATGCGCCTCCACATAGTGCATAAAATTGCGCACTCGCGGTTTTAACACCTCGGGATTAATCGGTTTAGCGACAAAATCTATCGCGCCCAGTTCAAACCCCTTAAGCCGTGCGTCGTTATTGCCCATTGCGGTGACGAAGATGATCGGAATGTGTTCAGAAACCGGGTGCCCGCGCATTCGCTTTGCCACTTCGAAGCCGTTCATGCTCGGCATCATGACATCCAGTAAAACCAGGTCCGGCGGGTCGTCCGACTGGCAAATCGCCAATGCCGTTTCACCGTTGTTGGCCGCGCGCACCCGGTATTCATCCTTAAACAGGTTAGATAGCAGGAAGAGATTGTCGGGTATGTCATCCACTACCAATATGGTCGGGCGACCGGATTTGTTTTGATCCGGATGCTGAAAAACAGCGGTTGTCTCCCGCGGCCGCCAATAAATGACTCGTTCTATTCGGCTTATCATATCCCTGCCCGTATAAGGCTTAAGCAGAAAATCGCTGGCGCCGCTGCTGATAACTTCCTTTATCCGCTGCCGATTGGTGCCGTCGCTGACCATCAAAAAAGGCAGCTTCTGTAAACGCGGATCGGCCCGAACCGCTTTCAGTAATGCCAGCCCGTCCATGACCGGCATTTCCCAATCGGACACCACGACGTTAATCGGTCTTGAGCGCAGTATCTGTAGCGCTTCCGCTCCATCTTTCGCGGCAAATATATGTCTGTAACCCAAAGACCGTAACAAGGAATTGATTGCGTTGCGCATGCTGACGACATCGTCGACAATCAGAAAGGTGAGCTGTTCTTTAATCACGTAACATTCCTTTAGGCTAAGCGCTCAGCCTTTGTTAATCATCGACTGCGACAAGTAATCCCTTTTCTTTTGCATATCGATGTCGGTATCGGCATAGCGTTGCGCAATAGCCAGAAATTCCCCCTGAATTTCTATAAAAGCATCGACCATGTCGGGATCGAAATGACTTCCCTTGCCGTCAATAATGATTTGCACGGCTTTTTCATGCGGCATGCCTTCCTTGTATACCCTTCTGCTGACCAACGCGTCGTACACATCGGCGACCGCCATCAGTCGCGCCGATATGGGAATATCGTCGCCGGAAAGCCCGCTGGGATAACCGCTGCCGTTCCATTTTTCCTGATGCCCAAAAGCAATTTCTTTGGCTACGGTCAGAAACTCGACCTCAATGCCCAGCGCATTTTCGGCCTGCTGAATGGCATCCCGGCCCAGCGTGGTATGGGTCTTCATAATCTCCATTTCGTGCGGCTCGAAACGCCCCGGCTTAAGCAGGATACAATCGGGAATGCCGACTTTGCCTATATCGTGCAGGGGGGCCGACTTGAACAGGGTATTGATGTTCTGGTCGGTCAAAAACGCGGTAAAACGCGGATTGGGTCTTAGCTTTTCCGCCAATGCCTTGACGTAATACTGGGTGCGGCGGATGTGATTGCCGGTATCCGAATCGCGGGTTTCCGCCAGCGAGGCCATTGCCAATATGGTCACATCCTGAATCGCCGAGACTTCCTGGGTGCGCTTTGCCACCTCTCCCTCAAGATAAGCCGCTTTGTCTTTTAGGAAATCGGCTGCCGCCTTAAGCTGAAGCTGGGTCTTGATACGCGCCAGAACAATGGATGGGTTGATGGGTTTGGTAATGTAATCGACTGCGCCGAGTTCCAGGCCTTTTTGCTCTTCATCCTCTTCGGATTTTGCGGTAAGAAAAATCACCGGAATGTCGCGGGTAGCCGCATTTGCCTTGAGTTGGCGGCAAACCTGGTAGCCGTCGATATCCGGCATCATCACATCGAGCAATATCAAGTCGGGCGGATTTTCGGAGGTGGCGATTTTAAGGCCCTTGTCGCCGTGATTAGCTACTTTGACTTTATAACTATCCTTGAGTAACGCCGACATCAGCGACAAATTATCCGGCGTATCGTCGATCACCAATATCGTTGATTTTTCTGTACTGTTGTTGTCCATAGCCTTCCTGTGTGTTTAAGTTTCAATGTTCAGCCGGGCGACTGTTGTTTTGAGTAGCGCCAGCGCCGGTCCGAAATCGAAATTCCGAATCGCGCTGTCGATCAGCTGATATGAGTCGCCCAAAGCGCTCCGGAGCAGCGTGCCGTGTTCATCCAGCACATCTCCGGCTTCTGCGTCGTCATCGTTCAGCAATTGCAACAGTTTTGCGCAGACCGTGGCTAACTGCGCCCGATCGATAACGACTGCCGCATCGGCGGCTTTTTCCTCGGGCAAGTTCGCTTCCAGTTGACCGATCAGCGCCGACAATAATGCGCTTAGCAAAGCAACCTGCCGGTCTATCGACTCGAGGGGATGTTTTTCCATGATCGCCGTTTCCAGGCATTCCGCTTGCGCCTGCAATGGCCCGGCGCCTATGTTTCCGGCCACGCCTTTCAAGGTATGGGCATGAAGTTCGGCCGCATTCCAGTCTTGGGCATCCAAAGCCTCGGTAATTTGGGCAGCGGCATTTTTCTGGCCGGCAACAAATTTTTTCAACATCGAAACATACACAGGCTGCTTGCCTAATACTCGCATTAATCCCAACCGGACATCCAAGCCTGCAATATTTTCAATGCCGTGAAATTTCAGCGCTTCGGTTGCATCGATAGCGCCGGGCCGCGGTTCCGCCGAGACCGCACGCTCATGCGGCTTAATCCATTTAAGCAACGCAGCAAATAGCAGCTCGGGATCGATAGGCTTGGCGACATAATCGTTCATCCCGGCTTCAATACACAAATCGCAATCGCTGGTCATCGCATTGGCGGTCATCGCGATGATCGGCAGGTTTTTAAAGCGCGCGTCTTTGCGGATTTCGCGGGTCGCGGTCAAGCCGTCCATCACCGGCATTTGCATATCCATCAACACCACATCGTAGTCGGTCTCCTGCACCTTGTTTACCGCAATCGAACCGTCCGCCGCCAAGTCGACGGCCAAACCGGCATGATTAAGCAATTCTGTCGCGACTTCCTGATTGAGTTCGTTATCTTCCACCAGCAGAATACGGGCGCCTTGAATGCCCGCCAACTCGTTCTCATGCGCCGTGCGTTCCGGTTCGATACGGCGCTCTTTTCGTTGCGCGCCTTGCATCATCGCCGTTATGCCGTCATGCAGCAGTGACTTGAGTACCGGTTTGATAAAAATATATTCCAGTCCTAGATCGGCCGCTTCTTTCAGCGCCTCCTCGCAGCCGTAGGCGGTCAGCAAGGCTGTGTACGGCGGGAGCGCCAAATCCATCCGCCGGATTTGGCGAATCGCCGCGATGCCGTCCATGCCGGGCATGTTGCAATCGACAAAAACGATTTCGTAAGGCTGTCCGGCGCGTTGCGCGGCCTGGATTTTATCCAGCGCCGCAGCCCCGGAGTCTGCTTCATCGACGCTAAAACCCATGCCTTCCAGCATGTTTCTCAGTATTTTCCGGGCTATGCGGTAATCGTCCACCACCAACAGGCGTCGATCCCGCCAATCGGGGTTAACGGCTAATTCATGCGCCGGGGTATAACCTTTGCCGAGACGCGCGGTAAACCAAAAGGTTGAGCCTTTGCTCGGCTCGCTTTCCACGCCGACGCTTCCGCCCATTAATTCAGCCAGGTTTTTGGAAATGGCCAGACCGAGGCCGGTGCCGCCGTATTTGCGCGTCGTGGTGGCATCCGCTTGCTGAAAAGACTGGAACAATCCGGCAATTTGTCTCTTGGTCAAACCGATGCCGGTATCTTTAACCTCGAAACGCAGCAATACCTGCTGCCCGCTATCCTCAATGACTTTCACACCCAGGATGATTGCGCCGGTGTCGGTAAATTTCACCGCATTGTTGGTGTAATTGATGAGTATCTGTCCCAAGCGCAAGGCATCGCCGACCAAATAGAGCGGCACCTTGGCATCTATATCGAAAAGCAGTTCCAGGCCTTTGGCGGCGGCCTTTTCGGCCGTGAGGCCCGCCATGTTTTCAAGCACATTTTCCAGTTCAAAATGAATGTGCTCAACCGTCAGCATGCCCGCCTCGATTTTAGAAAAATCCAGGATGTCGTTAATGATGCCCAGCAAATGTCGGCCCGATTGCTGTATTTTTTTCACATAATCGCTTTGCCGCGGCGTTAATTCGGTTTTTAAGGCCAGATGCGACATGCCGATGATGGCGTTCATCGGGGTGCGGATTTCATGGCTCATATTGGCAAGAAAATCCGACTTCAATTGGGTGGCCTCCAGAGCGCGATCGCGCATCAAAGCCAGCTCGGCTTCGGCCTTTTTACGCTTGGAAATATCATGCACGAAGGCGCTGAAGGTATAGCTGTTGCTGGTTTTCACCGGCCAGATGGACAATTCTATATCGAATTCGTAGCCGTCCCGATGCAGCGCGCAAATTTCAACGCGCCGATTAACAACCTTGCCTTGGCCTGTTTTAAGGTATTGGCGCAATCCGGCTTCATGCATTTCCCTGAATTGCTCCGGCACTATCATGTAGTGTATTTGCCGTCCCATCGCTTCATCGCGGCTCCAACCGAAAATACGTTCCGCAGCGCTGTTCCAATCGATAATCACGCTATCGGCATCAATAGTCACCACCGCATCGTTGGCGGTGTCGATCAACTTGCGGGTGCGCTCTATGGTTACCAACAGTTCATCGGTTACCGCTTCCGCTTGTTCCTTGGCGGTGCGCAGTTCCTGTTCGGCCCGGTTGCGGCGTTCATTAACCAGCACCACCCAGCCCGTGGTCATGCTGGAAAAAACGGCTAAACAAAAAAATATCCGGAATGAATGCTCATTCATCTGCGCCACTATGTCAGGCGCAAATGATTTGCTTGCTTCCGGCACGGTTAACCATAGGGTCGTCCCGATAACGCTTAGCATCATGGCCCACAACAGCGTAAAGTTTGCCGTTCGCAGCGCGATCCCGCCCGTTTCAAGCCCGGTTAACGAGCGTAAGCATTTGAATGGCATTAGGTATTTATTCATAATAATTTTGAGTTATAAATTTATCATAACTTAACCGACTATGCGATTTTGTCAGATTGCCCATTGCAGCCGGTTAGACCTTCCAGGTTTTTAAAACCTGGAAGGTCTAACCGGCTGCAATGCGTAATGTTGCGGCATTACAGTTCAATATCCCAGTTGGCGGCGGCTTCTTTGAGATGAGCCAGCGCCGATTCGAACTCGTAGTTTCGAATCCCGCCCTCGATAGCTTGAAATGAATTGCCGAAAGCGCTCCGCAGCAAATCGGCCTGCTCATCCAGCACATCCCCGGCTTCGGCATCGTCATCGTCCAACAGCCTTGCCAGTTTTACGCACGTTGCGCATAACTGTTCGCGATCGACAGCGATTGCGGCGTTTTCTTGCTCAGGCAGCCTCGCTTCCAGCTGCCCGATCAGCGCCGACAATAAAGCGCTTACCGATGCCAATCGCCGATCGATCGACTCGCGGGCATATTCTCCCTTGATCGCCGCTTCCAATTGCCCCGCTTCCACCTGCAATTGCCCGGCGCCTATGTTGCCGGCCACGCTTTTCAAGGTATGCGCGTAGCGTTCGGCGGCATGCCGGTCATCGCCATTTAAAGCCCCGGTTATTTGCGCGGGCGCATGTTTCTGACCGGCAATAAATTTTTTTAACATGGAAAGGTACAGCGACTGCCTGCCCAATGCCCTCGTTAAACCCAGCGCGACATTCAGCCCTTCAATAGCGTCGAAACCATGAATTTCGTCCTGTTCGAAACTTATGACGCCGACAGGGCCATCCGGGCCGCGCGGCTTAATCCACTTGGCCAGTATCGCAAACAAGACCTCGGGATCGATAGGCTTGACGACATAGTCATTCATCCCGGCTTCGATGCACAGCTCGCGATCGCTCGCCAGTGTGCTCGCCGTCATGGCGATGATCGGCAGGTCTTTATAACGCGCATGCTTGCGGATTTCGCGCGTCGCGGTGACTCCGTCCATGACCGGCATTTGCATGTCCATCAGCACGGCATCGTAACCGGTCTGCTGCACCCGGTTCAGCGCCGCCGCACCGTCCGCGGCCAGATCGACGACAAATCCCGCATGCTTAAGCAATGCGCTTGCGACTTCCTGATTGAGTTCGTTATCTTCCACCAGCAAAACGCGTTGCGGCTTTGCCGCCTCCGCTTGCGCGCCGGTTTCCCCGACAGGCGTCATATCCAGCTCTTTGCGCAACGCCGCCAGCACTTTCGGTAAATCGTCCTCCATTTGCGCCACTAAGGCTTCGACATCGTCGATCCGGCCTTGCTTGGCGCTTGCTTCAATGCTTGCGGCATGGTCCTGCAAAGCACTCGCGCCAAGATTGCCGCATACCGATTTAAAGCTGTGCGCAAGTTGTTGCAATGCACGGCTGTCCTGATTGTTGAATGCCTCGCGCAACGCCAGAATATCGCCGGGGGCGGCGCATAGAAATAAGTTAATGACACGATTGAGCAAGGTTTCGCCGCTTGCCGTGCGGACACGGCGCAAGTTTTCAAGAGCGCCGAAATTCAGGCTTGCGTCCTGCGGCGGGACCGCTTTATCGGGCATGACTTTAAGCGTTACCGACTCGTCGATATTAAGCGCCAACCATTTGCCCAACATTTTCTGCAATTGATTTTTATTGAAGGGCTTGCTGAGATAATCGTCCATTCCGCAATCCAGGCATTGGTCAATAATGCCCTTTTGGATGTCGGCGGTTAAAGCGATAATCGGCACTCGCCGCCCCGCGCCGTTTTGCCGCTCGCGTTGGCGAATGATTAAGCTGGCCTGGAAGCCGTCCATTTCCGGCATGTGGTAATCCATCAGAATTAAGTCGTACGGCTTATCGGCCGACGCTTCAACGGCTTCCAAACCGTTATTGGCGACATCGACCCGGCAGCCTATCGCATTCAACATGCCTATGCCGACTTGCTGGTTAACAAGGTTATCTTCGACCAGCAAGATATTGGCGATGATTTCAAGCTTGGCATTGAGCGTTGCTATGGCCTGCTGTTGCGCTTGCCCCGGCGAACGCCCCAGCAGTTCTAATAAACAATCCAGTAATTTGCGCTGTAACACCGGTTTGTTCAAAAAATACCGAATGCCGTGATGGTTTTGCTGCTCGTCAAAGGTGACCGTGTCCGAGCTGAGCATCACCAACGGTATCGGCGCTATGCGTCGGTCGTTGTTAATAGCCGCGGCTAAGGTCAAACCGTCCATATCGGGCATGTGCCAATCCAGCAGTACGGCTTGATAAGTTTTATGTTCCAGGGCTGCAGCCAGCAAATGCGCGATGGCTTCAGCGCCGCCAACCTCGCAATGGCACTGAACGCCCCAATGACTGAGTTGATTATGCAGGATTTCACGATTGGTGGCGTTATCGTCCACCACCAAAATATTAACGCCCTGCAAACCGCTAAGGTCGGTTTTTTTGACCGGCGCTTGCAGGCTTTGCGCAAAGCCGACGCTAAAATAAAAACGCGATCCCAATCCCGGATTGCTGGACAGCTCCAGCTGTCCGCCCATCAACGCCACCAGTTTTCTGGAAATGGTCAGCCCCAAGCCTGTGCCGCCGTATCGACGGGTAATAGAGCCGTCCGCTTGGGTGAAGCTTTCAAAAATCGACTGTTGCTGCTCAGGCGCGATGCCCGGCCCGGTGTCGATAACTTCAAACAACAAGCGCATAGGCTCATCTGCGCTTAGCGGTTCCAACCGACTGACCTTAAGCTGCACTTCGCCCTGCTGAGTAAATTTAATGGCATTGCCCAACAGATTGACCAGGACTTGTCTCAGCCGTTCCGAATCGCCGCGCACCAGGTCGTGCAAATTAACCGGCAAATTCAGCACTAACTCCAGGCCTTTATTGTGCGCTTGGGTAGCGAGCATTTCCGTGGTGTCTTCCAATAAGTGGCGCAAGTCGAAATCGGTCATGCACATTTGGAACTTTCCGGATTCGATTTTGGAAAAATCCAGAATGTTATTAATAATATCCAGCAACGTTTCCGCCGAATGATAGGCGGTCTCAGCCAGCCGTTTTTGGTGCGCAGTCAATTCGGTATGCAGCAATAATTCGGTCATGCCGAGCACGCCGTTCATCGGGGTGCGGATCTCATGACTCATGGTGGCGATAAACTCGCTCTTGGCCTTGCTGGCGGCTTCCGCTTTATCCGCGAGCTGACAGGCCTCGTCGGTTTTCTGCTGCAAATCAAGGGTGCGTTGCGTAACCAGTTCTTCCAGGGTTTCCCGCTGTTTTAGCGCGGCGGCCTGATAGTCGGCGAGATCGCGCGACATCGCATTAAAGGCGTGGGTCAATGCGCCGATTTCATCGTTTGAAGAAGGCACTAATGCGGTGCCGAAGTTGCCTTTGGCAATGGCTTGCGTTGCCGGCAGCAATTTTTTGATCGGTCGGATAATGCGTTGCGTTTGAAAAAACGTTAACGCAATCCCTACCAATATGGTCAGCGGCACAACGATCAGCGTTTGCAGCATAAATTGCAGGGAATCCCGATAAATACGCGCCTGACTGATGCCTAATTGCATCGCGCCGATCAATTCAGGGGCTTTGCTTTGCTGGCCGAAATCCCCGAAATCCGCGCTTGCGTTCTCCCCTTGCATGTAAACCGGCGCGACAATATCGATATAGGCGTTGCCGTGCTCGGCATCGTCGTAAATACGGCTGGATATTTTGTTATCGTCGCCCGTTATTAACGACGGCGGAGCGCTTGACAGGCGCCGATAGTTAAGCTGTACCAGTACTTGGCGTTGTTTGTTAAAGACCGCCACGTAAGCGGCATCAGGATTGTCTTCCAATCCTTGCAAGGCGAGTTCGATAGCTTGCCGGTTCTCGGTATACACGCCGTATTCGATGCTCTTTGCCAGCCTTGCCGCGCTGTCTTCACCCTGTTGGCTAAAGTTTTTTAATGCGTTGAGCTGATGCTGCCAAATAATATAACCGCCTGTCACGAGAGCAGTCAGTATGATCAGAAAAATACTTAACAGGTTAAATTTAGCGGCTATGGATTTCATGGTCGTTGCTGATTTTATTCGAATATCAGTTTGGCATTTTTCAACAAACTGTCAGGGATGGCTATATTCATATGCTCGGCTATTTTGCTATTAATCGTGTAGACGACTTTGCGCGGCGTTTCATAAGGGACTTTCTGCACGGATACGCCGTTTAACAGTTGTTGCGCTTGTACGCCGCACTGCCGTCCTAAATCGGCGTAATCCCAAGACAAGGCATAGAGCGCCCCCGACTTAACCCAATTGTCGGACAGCCCGATCAACGGCACCCGATTTCTAAACGAAGCGAGCAGCACTTCCTTGGCGGTTTTGGGCGACATCGCCACCTCATCGGGTATGGATAGCAGTATTTCAACGTCTTTCGCCAATTGCTCCAAGGCATAGGGCAATTGCTTGGGCGTCTCAACGGGTATCGCGGTCAGCTCCAATCCGGCGCGTTCGGTTTCCTTGTTAAGGTCTTGTATCGTTTTAGCATTTTCGGCGGGATTAAATAAAATAGCGATTCTTTTTTGCTCGGGAAAAAACTTTTTTAACCATTGAATTTGCGTTGCCAACGGGTAGGTCAAACTTACGCCGGTGATATTGGCGGTTTCGAACAAGGTATTTTTTAAAATCAGCGTCGCGACGATCGGGACAGTCTTGGAACTATGCGCCGCCAACTCGCTTGCTTCGCCGCCCACCGCTAAAATCAGGTCCGGCTTACCGGCCGTTATTTCGGCCGCTAACGCAGAACTGCCTGCGCTAAGCTGCGGCACTGCCAATTCGGTAAACGCCGCCTCGATGCGTCGCTCAGCCAACTGCTCTTTAAATCCGGCAATGACTTGCGAGTACGGCTCTGCGGCGGCATTCGCAACAATCAATACGCGCTTTTCGGCGCCCAGGCCGTTAGAACACCCGGAAAACAACAGCAAAGCCGACACTAATAGCCTGAATATTAACAATGGATGCGGCATGAGGCTTGTTAAAAATCGAGACTGGCTTTTACGCGAAATGTTAAACCATCCTGTTCAATACGGTCTTGACGGTGTTTGGCGGAGCCGGGATCGAAATAACGCTGGTCGAACAGGTTGTAAACGCCGCCGGACAGCTCCAAGCCTTTAAGCCAATTTTGGCTGAAGAGGGTCAAATTATTGATTACGTGATCATTGACGCTTGCGTTGCTCAGGGTTTTGCGGCTGCTCATATACTGAGTCTCAAAGCCGACGAAGACCTTGTCTGTCCATAACGGCGCTATCAGGTTTAATTTGATCATGTGTTCCGGCGAATTGCTCAAGCGTTGCTGGGTAATTTTATTGATGGTTTCCTGCCAGGAATAACTGACGCGGCCTTTAAAGCCGTCGGCCCAACCGTCTTCCAGTTGAATTTCCATGCCCTTCGATTCGACATCGCCGGTATTGCGGTTTTGCAAATTAGCGCCGATCGACGAGTACTCGATAATGTCGGTTATATTGGAATGAAAGACGTTGAATTCGCCGTGCAGATGGTCATTGAAATAATGTTCCAGTATCAACTCCACCGTTTCGAATTTTTCCGGCTTTAAATTCGGGTTTGGAATGACGCCGGTGCCGAAATAGTTCAGCTCGAATTGGTTGGGCGCACGAAACGCAGTGCCGTACAAAAGCTTAACCGAGGTGCTGTCCCACAGGTCGTAAATCAAGCCGAGGCGGGGATTAACGGTTTCGCCGAAAATGCTGAAATAGTCCAGGCGCACGCCGGCATTGAAGGTCAGCTTTTTAGTGATGCTGTATTCGTCTTGGACAAAAACCGCCCATTTATAGGTGCCGGTTTGGGAATCAAGATAGGTTGCAAGGTCATAATTGGTTTGGAACTGGTCGAAATTACTCTGAAACTCACCGCCTGCGGTAAGCCGGTGCTCATCCCAAACCACCTTGCTTGCTTCCAATTCGGCGCGCCACCATTGCCCGCGGGAAAAATCCTTGTTGACGACCGTCGCGTAAGGGTAATCGCCCCGGTAAGTATATTTATTGTACGAGACGCGCGATTGCAGATTCAGTTGATTATCGAAGGTATGATCGTATTTCAGGTCCAAAAAGCCTTGCTCGTCCGCGGTGCTTTCATTGGGATCGTTAAACACCGTGCCGAAAGACGCGGTGGGAATATCTTTATTGCGTTTTGCATACAAGCCTTGCAAAGTGAAGTCATCGAAAGAAATTTTACCCATCATTTTTTTCGACTGATCCTCATCATTATTGGCCGAGATGCCGTTGTTGGTAGCGGGACGATCAAATTCCGGGTAATACAGTCGGCTGTTGCCCTGGCTATCGTAAAAAGTGCCGGTTAAGGACGCTTCGATGCCGTTATTAAAGCGCTTACCGTAACTCAGGCTGGTTTTATACGCATCGAAACTGCCGTAAGAGGTCTTGACGTTGCCCCCTTGCAGATCCCGGCCGCGTTTGCTGATCACATTGATCACGCCGAAAACCGCATTGCTGCCGTACAGCGATGAACTCGGGCCGCGCACCACTTCCACCCGTTCAATCGCATCAATATCGAGCGGAAAGGATTCGGCGCTATCGAACGAATCGAAAATATTTTCGTTGTAGCGATGGCCGTCGATCAACAATAACAACCGGGTATTAAAATCCGATGGCAAACCGAAGCCCCGCGTTCCTGCAAAACCGTAGCCGCGGTCATAGGTGTGATAGAAACCTTTGAGGCTGGCTAAAATGTCGCCAAAGGTGCGGTAACCGTATTTTTTGATGTCGTCGGCGCTGACAATGCTGATCGACGCGGGCGCCTTGGTGACTTTTTGCTCGTATTTGGAAGCGCTGTAAACGGAAGGAATCTCTTGAAACAGCAATTCATCGGCGCTGCTTAAGGACGGCTCTATTGTCGAACGCCCGTCGTCGGCAAAGGCGGTGCTTTGTAATAACCAAACGATGGCGCTACAAAGCGCGTTGCTTAATTTAAATGGTTTCATATTTTTCCTGCATCACCCAAACCCCATAATCAGCGCTAAGAAAGTTCAGTCGGCATCGCCTGATAGGGCGGATAACTGCTGTAGCGCCTGACTGAATTCGAACTCGTGGACGGCCTTGTCAAGCAACGCAAAATCGACCGCATTGCAGACGATTCTGAACTGATCGCGTACGCTGTCGAAATAATCGATCGCTTCGCTGTCGTCGTCGACCAGGTAATCGATGAGTTTTGCCAAAACCAGTCTGAACGCATCCCGATCAAGCGCCGCTGTCTTGACCGGTGTTTCCGTTTCGATGATGCCGGGAATCAGCTTGATATAGCCGATCAGCGTGGCAATGATAACATCGAACTCTTGTAGCGCCTGCTGTAGGACGGCCAGGCTTGCGTTATCCCGAACCAGCGTTTCCAGCCGCGCCGCCTGCTCTTGCGCGGCTACCGCGCCGATATTGCCGGAGACGCCTTTTATGGTATGCATGATACGCCCTGCACAGGTGAAATCCTGTTCCGCCAGGGCTACGCCAATGCGCTCGACCGCATCGCCCTGGCTTTGGCAAAACTGTCGCAGCAGGCTCACATACAGTTTTTGATTACCGGCCACGCGCCGTAATCCCGCATCGCTATCGATACCGGGAATCTGCAAGGCGGATTGGCTAAATACGGCATTGTGTTTAACCGGCTGCCTATCCCTCTTGAGCCAATGCCCCAGCACCTGAAACAGGAGCTCAGGATCTACCGGCTTGGTGATGTGATCGTTCATGCCGACAGCAAGGCAACGCTCGCGTTCTTCGTCCATAGCATGCGCGGTCATGGCAAGTATCGGTATATCGGCAAAGCGGGCATCGGCGCGGATAATCCGGGTCGCTTCAAAACCGCCCATTTCCGGCATTTGCAAATCCATCAGTATCGCATCGTAGCTGTGCGGCACGGTTAACACCTTGTCGACCGCTTCTCGGCCGTTATTGGCGACCTCGATGCTGACACCGACGCTTTGCAGTAATTCGACAACGATTTGCTGATTGATTTCGTTATCCTCGACCAACAGGATATGCACCCCTTCCAGGCCGCTTTGGCGCAGTGAGTCGATGCCTGTCGGCATTACCTCGCCGGATGCGCCGACAGAACAATAATTGACGACCGTATCAAACAACGCCGATTCGCTGACCGGTTTGCTCAGAAATCCGTCTATCCACAGCTCTTCCGCTTGCCGTCTCTCGTCATCGTTGTCGAAAGCGGTCATCATCACCACCCGCGGCATGGTAATAAGCCCGGCATCGCGCTTGATCAGTTTGGCGGCGTCAATGCCGTTGATGCCCGGCATATTCAAGTCCATCAGTATTAAATCGTAGGGCGCGATCCCATCGCAGCCTTTGACCGCAGCGACCGCGGCCTGACCGGAACTCGCCGTAGCTACTTCACAAGGAAAGCGCAACAGCATTTCCTGTATTATCGCCCGCGCGGTGGCATTATCGTCCGCCACCAACACCCGCAAGCCCGCCTGGTTTTGCGGTAAAACGCGCGGCTTGCCGACTGTTTCGGCGGATAAACCGAAGCATGCGCTAAAGATGAAGCGGCTGCCTTGCCCGACCTCGCTTTCCGCGAAAATCTCGCCGTCCATCAGTTCGACGAGGCGCTTGGAAATGCTCAAGCCCAAACCGGTGCCGCCGTATTTTCGCGTGGTTGATCCGTCCGCCTGGGAAAATGCCTGGAATAACCGCTCCGACTGTTCCGGCGTCAGGCCTATGCCGGTGTCGCGCACGGTAAAACGCAGCTTAACCCGGTTGTCGGCTTGCTCCAGCAATTCGGCGGCTATTTCGATTTCTCCCTGTTCGGTAAACTTGACCGCGTTATTGAGCAAATTGACCAAGATCTGCCACAGCCGCAACGGATCGCCGACCAGGTGGCGCGGGATGTCGGCAGGAATTCTGTACAGTAACTCCAGACCTTTGTCGCCAGCCTTATGACCGACGAGGATTGAAACATTGTCCAGCACTTCCTCTAAATCGAAATCCAGCGATTCCACCTCCAGCTTGTCGGCTTCGATTTTGGAAAAATCCAGGATGTCGTTGATGATGCCCAGCAAAGCGGTGCCCGCCCGGTGGATTTTAGACACATAATCGCGCTGCTTAACGGTCATTTCAGTTTTTAACGCAAGATGCGACAGACCGATGATGGCGTTCATCGGCGTACGGATTTCATGACTCATATTGGCAAGAAACTCCGATTTGAGCTTGGACGCTTCCAAGGCGCGATCCCGCATCAGGGCCAACTCCACTTCAGTCCGGGCGCGATTGGAGGCTTCCAGCGCCAACGCAATCATGGTGGCAATGGACGCGGCAAAGTCCACTTCTTCCGGCGACCAGCTGCGCATTTCGCCGACATGCTCAAAGCAGGCGACGCCTACCGCACTCCCGTGAAACCAGACTGCCGCGTCCAGCATCGAGCTAATGCCCAACGGCTTGAAATAAGACTCGGTAAAACCCGAGGTCGCCGGATGCGCATGAGCATCGTCCGCCGCCAAAGTCTGGTTTTGCTGTATCGCGGCAAAGTAGTCGGGATAGTCGCTTCGGAACAAGCGCATGCCCAAGGCATCGGCATCGACGACCAAGCCGGAATGGATAAACAATTGCCGACATTCGATCCAATCGCCGCTTTGATCCAAACTCCAGTAGCCGGCGCGCTCCACTTTCAGCGTAACGGCTGCCGCGCGCAGAATATCGAGTAGCGCGGTATCGAAATCGCTTTTGTCGCTCTGGGCCAATTCAACCAGGACATCGCGCTGAAAACGCAGCTGCTCGGTTCGCGTCTCAATCCGCCATTCCAGATTCTGGTTGAGCAAACGGATGTTGGCCTCGGCCTGCTTACGTTCGCTGATGTCGCGGACATTGGCCTGCAAGACGACTTCCCCGTCCATTTCCATGCGTGTCAACAGCACTTCGGCCCAAAATTTAGCGCCATCAAGGCTCTGGTGCATCCATTCGAAAATATGCGTGCCGTTTTCCAGCGCTTTTTGCATCATGGTCGCCGCCTTCCCGTCGGATCGGGCTCCGTCCGGTTGAAATTCCGGCGAAGTGGTGGCGGGCGACAAGGCCGTAAATTGCCGTTCGTCGCGGCAGCCGAACAGGGCGACCGCTGCCGGGTTGCCGCCGATAAATCCCGTGGCCGGACTCAGCGTCAATATCGCATCGCGCGAAGATTCATACAGCACGCGGTAGCGTTGCTCGCTAGCCAAGCGCGCTTCCTCGGCGCGCTTGCGCTCGCTGATGTCGCGGATGAAGGCGCTAAAGAAATAATTCTTGTCCCTGAGCGTCGGCGTGGCAATGGCGAGTTCAATCTCGAACTCGCTGCCATCGGCGCGCACTGCGGTAATTTCGACGCGAACGCCCACTACCGGTCCGGAACCGGTCTGCAAAAAACGCAGCAAACCCTCCCTGTGCCCGCTGCGATAGGCGGGCGGCACAATCAAATCGGCCATCTCTCTGCCAATAGCCTCGCTTGCGCTATAGCCGAACATGCGCTCGGCTTCCGGATTCCAATGCACCACGCGCCCGGACTGATCCATGCCGACCACCGCATCCAGCGCGGTATCCAGAATATGCATCAGCTGTACCTCGCTGTCGCGTAGCGCCTGCGAGGTGTTTTTGCGCTCACTGATGTCGCGGGAGACTACCAGCACATTCTGAATCGCTCCGTTTTTATCGAGAATGGCGCTGGACTGGGATTCGATATGCCGAACGCTGCCGTCCTGCAATTGATAGCGATACTCGGTGCGCTGGCCGCAACCGGAAGAAATAACTTCCTGGAAAATGCGCTTAATCTTCTCGCGGTCGTCAGGGTGAACATGCCGGAACGAATCTTCCGGCGGGCCTCTATCGCCAAGAATGCGTTGATAAGACGGACTGGTATAAAGGCGGTTGCCTTGCGTATCCAGCAACACGATCAAATCATCGACATTTTCCGTAATTAAACGAAGAATGCTTTCGCTCGTCAGCAGCTCCTGCTTGGCGTCGGACAAAGCATCCGGATCGTCTTGCCGCACTTTGGGATCATTTCCGGAGTATGAATTCATGGCTTAACGTGACGGGCATATTTTGTATGGGAAATCCGATAATAATGAGTGCTGTGCAGATTCCCAATATGACGGAATAAGCGTAATTCAATGGGCGGACCGAATCTGTTGCCAAGGGTTACGTTTTCATTCAGGCCGGTAACAAGGGACGATTGAGTTGTTATTCTTAATTTTACCTGATTATAAAGATTCTTCAGCTAGCGCAAAAAACTTCGTCATTCCGGCATGGATGCCGGAATCCAGAGCCATGGATGGTAACTATCCATGGCGCTCGTACCCAATTTAAACACTATGTCAAGTCATGCATTCACATCCATGTGACTGGATACCGGCATCCATGCCAGTATGACGGTGTTAGCTGAAGCATCTTACTCATCAGGTAATTTTTTATAGTCGCCGGAAACACATGTTCAAGATTTCATACTGCCTGTCGTCGGTAGGCAGCTTTATTCAACCTTGTAATATAGGTTCATAATTTTTATACGGTTCCGAGTTTATCGCAATTTATCGAAAGTTGCGACTCTTTGAAAGACCGGATCAATCATGGATTGCCTTGTTAAAGCCGTCCAACAGCAATGCTAATGACCCGCCCTTTGCGGCTGTCTATGCAAAACGGCTAAGCGGCAAGCTGCCATGATGATTTTGACTTAATATTAACGTTTCCGATACGAACAACCTGAGCGCCGTCACGGGTATCAGCAGTGCTCGACTTCTTTTTTAAAGGCTTTTATTTCCCTTGCCGGCCCCATCACCACCAACACATCGCCCGCATCCAGGCGATGCTCTTTCTCGCCGATTGCAAAATGCAATTGATCGCCTAACTCCCTGTCGACCACGCCGATCAAAATCAGGTTATGCCTTCGATTCAAGTTTAAGTCGCTGGTTTTAGTGTTTTCCAGACAGGAGCCTTTAGGAATTTCTATTTGCGCCATATTCAAGTCATAGCGACCGAAAACAGTATGGTCCAGAATATTGCTGATGTCCGGCTTGGTTAACATTTCGTGGGTTTTCCGTCCGCAAATCTCATACGGGTCGATGATTTTATCCGCCCCTGCGGCCAGTAGTTTTTCGGCCGATTCCGGATCGTCGACAATGGCGACGATGGTGATGTTTTTATCAATCGCCCGAGCCGAAATAGTTAAAAATACATTGTCGAAATCCCTGGGGTAAAAACAAAACAGGGTATCGACATCGCTGCCTATGCCTATCGATCTGAGCGCATCGTCATTGCGAAAATCAATGACTTTGGTGTCAAAGCCCTTTTCTGCCACCAACGCGGCTTCGGCATCGTCCTTACCGATAAAAATAATGCTGCATTGCTCCTGATTCAATCGGCTCATCGCTTCCAAGGACATGACGCTGTAGCCGAATACGGCAATGCGTTTCATCGTTGCCTCCTGCTTTTTAACCGGCTTTTTTCAATCTGGTCGCGAAAATAGTCGATAGCATATTCACGGCCTATCACGACCAGCAAATCGCCCTCGCGTAAGACAAAATAGGACTCCGGATTAAAATAAAAATGCTGGTTTTTTATCGGATAACTGTTCTTATGTTTTTGATGCACCGGATTGGCGCTGATAATACCCAGTAACATCAGTTTCCTTTGTTCAAAGTCAATCCCGGCAATATTCATCCCCGCAATGAAGGAGCCGGGATGCACGCATAATGTTTCCATGATGATGTGGCTTTCCTCACGAATGATGCCCAAAATCGCCTCGAAAGCTACCGGTTGGCCGATATATTCGGCGACCACCATGGCGGCGATTTCAAACGGCTGAATCACATTGCTGGCGCCGGCTTGATAGAGTTTTTTGACATTATCCTGGCTGTTGGCGCGGGAAATAATCCTGATATCCGGGTTTAAATGCCGACTGGTCAGGGTGATATAAACATTGATCACATCATCACCGGTGGTACAAATAACCGCCGTTGCGCCGTTATTAATGCCCGCATTCCGGATCACGCCGTTTTTGCTGGCATCCTCGTGGATAACCAGATAACCCAAGCGCTTTGCTTTCAAGACATTAGCCTCTCTCGTATCGATGATAACAAAATGCTGACGGTCTTTTTCAAGCTGTCTGGCGATATGCTGCCCTACCCGGCCAAATCCGCAAATGATGATAAAGTCGTCAAAGCGGTTCAGTTCGGCGTAGGTGCTGTTTTCGCGCAACTCGTCCATCTCCTCGTTAAATGCCGTGACAATGATGGAAACCAGAAAAGACAACACGCCCAAGCCAACCAAAATCAAGACCATCGCAATGATGCGTCCGCCGGTCGTTTGCGGCGATATATCGCCATAACCGACCGTTGCAACCGTTACTATCGCCCAGTAAAAACCCTCGAACAGGTTGTTAACCTGTCCGCCGTTAGCGGGATTTTCAAACAAATAAATAGCGGTGCTGCCGATAAATACCAGAAAACCCAGAAAAACGCCCAGCGTAATAAGTTCGAAACGCCGACTGACCAAGACCCTGGCAAATACTTTGATGCTGCTAAAATAGCGGAACAGCTTGAACAAGCGAAACAGCAAAAATATCCGCATGACTCGCAACGGCCTGTAAGTCGGCAAAATAGCGAGCAAATCGATCAAGGCCAAAGGCGTGAAAATATATTTTATTTTCTTGGCCAGCATGATTCTGGCAACCTTGCCCAGACGAAAAGGGACATTCAGATATTCGGCCTTTTCATAATGTTCGAGAACGATTTTGTGATTGTCGCTGTACAGCCAGCCACGCAACAGGTACTCGGCGATAAAGATACTGATTACGCAGTGCTCGAACAGCACCTCGCTTTCGCCCAATTTATGATCCACCTCGTAAATCAGCAGAAAAACACTGAGCATCACCAGGCAAATCATAAACACATCAAAATACGATTTAAGCGGGCTGTTGGCATTCTCCAACAGGTCATAGAAAAACAGCTTGGCGCGTTGGTAGCGCTTCGATGCTTTCAGGAAGTAAGCAAAATAAACAATCAGTCGTGTGAGCATATTTCTGCCGACAAGCCTTGTTCAAGGGTTAACGATTGCGTGGCGGTATTGGCTTCCTTGCCGCTCAAGCCATCCCGTAAAAAGGGAATATCTTGCAAATGTAATTTATTCATCAGGATTACGAGTCTCCGGCTTGACGGTAATATAACGTTGTTTAGGACTGGTAGGTTTATCGGGAATGGTTAGAGCCAATTTGCCGGATGCCATCAGCGGGCGTAACAGCGTATTGCGAAAATACGTGCGATGACTCAAGCCCAGATGCTGCATGATTTCCGTGATAGAACGCGGAATTGCACAAAACTGCAATAACTTGTCAGCTTGGTCACTGGCTTGGTCACTAGCCTGGTCACTGGTTTGTCCGGCGGCCTGATAGAAGCCCTCCGCATAAGGTAACACAAGCCGAATAAAATTGGCGGTGAAGCGGTAAATGCTACGGGGGTAGCGCTCAAGAATACGCGGTACGCCCGAGCCGAGCTGCTCAACCAAGTCCAGGTCCCGAAAAACCCGCATCAGCTCCTTATTTTGCGGCACCGAATAGCCCATGAAAAACTCTTCTTCATCGAAACCGGCAGGCAGGCCGCCAGCTGAGGTAATCTCCAACCGGTCCGCGAGTCCGTCATTCCGGCATGAATGCCGGGATGACGGAGTTTTTTGCGTTAGCTGAAGCATCTTTATAATCAGGTCAAGTTATGCCTTGAATTTAACCGGCGTACGCGGCTCTATCATGGCGTTTAAAAGGCAACGGCAGCTGGGTTAACAGCGCCCCGGAACATCCTCGCCGGATAGCGTGCCGTTATGTTTTGTTCAAGGTCTTTGGTCGGAAGAGATGGGCTTATGCCGATAGGTTGATTTTCGTTCCAAGATGGTCTTTGTTACCGTTCCCGGTGTCTTGATTTTTCTGCAATAACTCGGCCTGCGCCTGTGCGGCCAGTGCCGTTGCGCTCGCTGCCGCTTGCATATCCGGGCCGGAGGGTTCGGCCGGAGCCAGGGCGGCTCTCCTGATCGTGTCGGCTTTGCGTAGTGTTGCGGCCGGGTCGCCTGCAACCGCAGAGGTGTCTATGTTGACCTCGCCGCCAATTGCGTACTGAACCCCGTCCGGGCCTTGCTGATAATCAAAACTGGCGCCGCCTGTGGCAATGCCTCCGGCCGCCGCCAGATGCGCGGCCTCATGAGCCTTGACTTCAGCGTCTCTTTGTTTCAGCTCGCTGACGACTTTCAGGTCGGACTCGGACAGTTCCCCGGTTTTTTTAGCGCCTGTCGATGAGGAACTACCGGTTTTTAATACGGGGTCTTGTTGAGCTGTTTGATTGGAGTCGGTTGTAGGAGAGACGGCCGATTGCCGCCGGGAGTAATCAGTTTGCGGGGTAGCGAATCTATTGCCGGATACGGAAGAAATCATGATGCACCTTTACATCAAATGGATAATTTAAAGTCTAGCGGAAATTGTTGTCCACGAAAAACAAAAAATGTAAGTAGGGCGTTTAAATCTGTCCTATCCGTCTCATTCAGGGCGCCTGTGCTTGGCATGCGCAGCTATTTTTCCTGGACATTCCGTAACATCAATTAACCCGTTAAATTAACGTATAATGGTCTAATTTATTCGGCTGTTTTTGATGTCTACCCCCGATCTTATCACGCAACTTACCCAGCAGTTACCTCATTGTCTTAACCAGGACAGGCCTGTTTTAAAGCGGCAATTAGACCGTTGCCGCAGCAAAAAATCAGCGGAAGAATTGAACAAGCTGGCGAGCCGTATTGAAAGATCGGTTGCAGCCAGAAACAAACGCCTCGCCAGTGTTCCGGTGCTGACTTTTCCCGATTTGCCGGTCACCGGCAAAAAAGACGACATTGCCAAGCTGATACAAGATAATCAGGTGCTGATTGTTTGCGGCGAAACCGGTTCCGGCAAGACCACGCAGCTGCCGAAGATTTGCCTGTCGATAGGCCGGGGCGCGGCGGGATTTATCGGCCACACCCAGCCCCGGCGGATTGCCGCGCGCACCGTTGCCGACCGCATCGCCGAAGAGCTTGGCGAGCTGATCGGCAAGTCGGTCGGTTACAAGATCCGCTTTAACGACAAAACCCACGCCGACTCATTGGTTAAGCTGATGACCGACGGTATTTTGCTGGCCGAATCGCAAAACGATCCTTACCTGAATCAATACGACACCATCATTATCGACGAGGCGCATGAGCGCAGCTTGAACATCGATTTTTTGATCGGTTACATGAAGTGGCTGCTGCCCAAGCGCCCCGATTTAAAGCTGATCATCACCTCGGCGACGATCGATACGCAACGCTTTTCCGATCATTTCAACAAGGCGCCGATTATCGAGGTTTCAGGGCGCACTTATCCGGTGGACGTGCGTTACCGTCCAATCGTTCCGAAGGAGGAGGCGGACGGCGAAAAAGCAACGGACGACCAATCCGCCTGGAGCGGATTGGCACGCGAAGCGCCCGAAGGGTCACGGGCATGGACAGCCCGTGATGAAACCGGCGACGAACTGCAAAACGCGATACTCGATGCGGTTGACGAGCTGTATAGGGATTTGCGCGGCGACATCCTGATTTTTCTCAGCGGCGAGCGGGAAATCAGGGAAACGACCGATTCCTTAAAAAAACACCACCCGACCCAATATGAAATCCTGCCGCTGTATTCGAAACTCAGCGTCAGCGAGCAGGAGCGGGTGTTCAAGCCCAAAGGCGGCAAGCTGCGCATCGTGCTGGCGACCAACGTTGCGGAAACCTCGTTGACAGTGCCGGGCATCCGTTGCGTGATCGACACCGGCCACGCGCGGATCAGCCGCTACAGCCATCGCAGTAAAATCCAGCGCTTGCCGATTGAACGCATCTCGCAATCTTCCGCCAATCAAAGGGCCGGACGCTGCGGCCGCGTCGCCGATGGTATTTGCATCCGGCTGTATTCGCACGATGATTATTTAGCCCGGCCGGAGTTTACCGAGCCGGAAATCATGCGCACCAACTTGTCTGCGGTTATTTTGCAGATGATCTCGTTAAAACTTGGCGACATCGAAGATTTCCCGTTCATTGAGCCGCCCGAAGACAAGATGATCCGCGACGGCAAAACCGTGCTGCATGAAGTCAACGCGCTGGATAAATCGGGCAAGCTGACCGAAGTCGGCAAGCAGCTGGCCAAATTCCCGACCGATCCCAAGCTTGCCCGGATGCTGATCGCCGCCGCGCACGAGCATTGCTTGACCGAAGTTGCGATTATCGTTTCCGCGTTAAGTGTGCAAGACCCGCGCGAAAAACCGGCCGACAAGATGGCGCAGGCCGATCAAAAACACGCGGCGTTTCGTCATCCCGAGTCCGATTTTTTAACGCTGTTAAATGTCTGGAATACCTACGAGGAGAAGAAAAAACAGCTGTCCAACAACAAGCTGCGCAAATATTGCACCGACAATTTCCTGTCTTACATGCGGATGCGCGAGTGGTTCGACATCCACGCGCAAATCATGCAGGTGGTGAAAGGCGAGCTGAAAATGCACCCGAATACCGACGAGGCCGGCTATGAAAAAGTTCACCGCGCCTTACTGCCGGGCTTGTTGTCCAATATCGGTTTCCGTCATGAGCAATACGAATATCTGGGCGCGCGCGGCCTGAAGTTTTTCATCTTCCCCGGTTCCGGCCTGCACAAGCTCAAGCCCAAATGGATCATGGCCGCCGAGCAGGTCGAAACCAGCAAGGTTTATGCGCGCAATGTCGCCCGGATCGAGCCGGAATGGATAGAGCAATGCGCCGAGCATCTGGTCAAGCTCAATTATTACGACCCGCATTGGGAAAAGAAAGGCGCGCGTTGCATGGTGTCTTCGCGTACCTTGCTGTACGGCTTGACGCTGCAAGCCGGACGCAAGATTCCTTACGATCATGTCGATGCCAAAGCCGCACGGGAGATTTTTATCCGCTCGGCGCTGGTCGATCATGATTACCACAGCAACGCACGGTTTTATGTCGCCAATCAAAAGCTGCTCGAAGAAGTGGGCATGATCCAGCATAAGGGCCGCCGGGTCGATCTGGTCGAGGATGAGCAGTGGCTTTATGAATTCTACGATAGCAAACTGCCGCCCGAGGTTGTCAGTGGCGTTACGTTGGATACCTGGCGCAAAACCGCCGAACGCGCCAACCCGAAGATCCTGTTTTTAACCAGGGAGGATTTAACGCGCGAGCAGGAGCAGGATTATGTCAACGAATGGGATTTCCCGGACAGCAAGAAGATCGGCAACCTGACCATTCCGCTGCAATACCGCTTCGAGCCGGGCCATGATGAAGACGGCGTGACCGCGATTATCCCGGTGCATCAATTGAACCAGGTCTCGCAAACGGCTTTCGACTGGCTGGTGCCGGGCTTGCTGGAAGAAAAATGCATCGCGCTGATTAAAGCCCTGCCCAAGAACATCAGGAAACATTTCGTGCCGGTGCCTGAAACCGTCAAGCAGTGTCTTGAAATAGAGCCGGATTTTAAAGGCGCATTGCCGGAATGGCTGGGCAACCGCTTAAAAAAACTGACTGGCGAGGCGATTCCGCTCAATGCCTGGAATACCGAGACCTTGACCGACCACTTGAGGATGAATTTCAGGGTTGTGGATGATCAAGGCCAGCTGCTGGATTACGGCCGCGACTTGAAAAAATTGCAGCTCAAGCACACCGCCAAAGCCGGAGACAGCTTCGACCAGATTGCGGCCGACGAGCTGAACTACACCGGCTGTATCGGTTGGGCCTTCGACGATTTGCCGGAGACTTACCAGTTTATTCAGAAAGGCCAAGCCTTTGTCGGCTACCCCGCGATTATCGATGAAGGCGATGCGGTCGGCGTGCGCATTTTCGATACCGAGCAAAAAGCCGCGTTACAGCATCAGGCCGGATTAATGCGCCTGTTCCAGCTGCAATTGCGCAAGGAATGCACTTATGTGACCAAAAACATGCCGAAGTCGGCGGCTGCGGAATTGACCTATAACCGCTTGCCGAAGCATCCGCTTATCGGCAATGAAGCGGAGATTTCGTATAAAGACGACATACTTTATGTCGCCCTGCATAGCGTATTTGTCGAAGGCCGGACCATTCGCAGCCAGCAGGCGTTTGAGCAAAACTTACAGCAGAATAAATCCGGGCTGATCAGCGCCGCTAATGAAGCCGGGAAAATTGCGCTGGAAATCATGGAGCTTTACGGCTCTATCAAAACGCAGCTGAACCGCTTCAATGCGAACGACCCGCTGGCGAAAGACATTAACGAACAGCTGGACTTGCTGATTTATGTCGGGTTCATCCGCAACACGCCTTACCAGCAGCTTAAAGCGATCCCGCGCTATTTGAAGGCCGTGCAATACCGGCTGGAAAAGCGGGATAACACGCTGCAAAAAGTCCAGGAAGCCAGCCGTTATGCGACGCGCTATTGGAATGACGTGGAGAAGAAAGCCAAAAAAGACAAGGTTATACCGGAACAAGACCCGTTCCGCTGGATGCTGGAAGAATTCAGGGTTTCGCTGTTTGCACAGCAGCTTAAAACGGCTTATCCGGTTTCTGAAAAACGGATGGATAAGGCTTGGGATGAGCGAGGGTGATGGTTGGTTTTAATCGCGGGTTTGACCGCGAAAAATGTAGGGTACGCTGTGCGTACCTTTATTACGCATAAATGAATTTGGTACGCACAGCGTATCCTACACATTTTTATTCCATAGCAGACGTATCCAAATCATCGAATTCCACGATTCCATGAGCTTTACTGCCCCAATCGGCAGGGTAAACACCTTGTTTAACCCAGCGGTGGAAAGTTGAATAAGGCCAATCCCGCACCGACTCCACGTACCCATGTTTAACCGGGTTATAGTGGATATAATCGAAATGCCGGGCATAATCTTTCTCATCTCGTAGAGCATGTTCCCAGAACCGGCGTTGCAAAACTCCGCGCCGCCTTTGCCGAATCCGTGAACCGCTACGTGCTTGTTCGTTGCCGCCAGCAGCCAGATATGCCTTGGTGAATTCCTTTTTGATCCATCCCAAACGCGCCGAGTAGCGTGTATCACCTTCCGGCATTGTCAAAATGGCATGAAGATGATTATCGAGCAAAACCATTGCATCAATCCGAAACGGCCAACGTTGGCGGCATTCGCGAATCGCAGTGCGCAGGAAAACACGGGAGGTATCGGTAGAAAGAATCGGCGCGCGCCGTTCCGTTACCACAGTAAAGAAGAAGGAACCGCCGGGAACATAAGCGCGCCGAAAGTGCGACATAAGCAGAACACCGAAATGTAATAAAAATGTAGGGTACGCTGCGCGTACCGCATTGTGGACGAGATTGATTTTAGCACGGCATAGGTTTTTTAGAACATGATATGATGCGTTAGGCTTCAAGGTACGCGCAGCGTACCCTACCGGGCTAAACGCGGTAACGAAGCTCAGGGGGGGCAGGCCATTTATCCAAAATAAAACTTAATTACGAAAATGAAAGGCCTCCTGTGCTTTTTTAATTTGATGAATACAACCACGGATTGACTAATTTCAAATTGTCCAAAAAATCAAAATCAGCGGTGTTGCGCGTAGCAAGTAACGCAGAATTTTGTAGTGCAATCGCAGCAATTTGAGCATCTTCAACACTCATTGGACGACCTTGCTTTTTTGCAAAGGCAATGATTTTTGCATAATGGCTGGCCGTTTCAGCATCAAACGGTAAGCAGCGATTTGAAAAGCTCATAAAGATGAGTTTGGCCGCTTGTAACAAAGCTTGTTTGTGTTTGCCGTTATCTAAAATGGCGACGCCCATTTCAATTTCGGCTTTGACGATGGCGGGGAGATATAACTCGTTGCTAAATTGTTCATCCAACCATTCATGACGGCAGGGTTAGGATGTGTTTTCATTAATTCGGAAATGATATTGGTGTCCAGCAATATCATTTGTTGCTTTCTGAGAAGTCAGGTGCTGCACGAGGAAGTGAGCGAGCGGGAAGTTCTAACTCTACGCCATGGGTTAACGCCAGGATTTGTCTGTGTAAACGGCTACCCAAGTTTTTTTGGTTTTCAATTGGAAAAAGCGCTTGCTTCAGAATACGGTAAGCTTCTTCCTCTGTAGAACAGTTATGTTGTTTTGCACTGATTTGTAGTTGCTTTTCCATCGCATCATCAAGATTGTGAACAGTAAGCGTAGTCATGGCAAGCTCCAAATACTAAGTGGATATTGGTTGAGTTCGATTTTATACAATTTGATCTTAAATGTATTGCCTGAATGGGGGAAGCAAAGAAAAATGGTTCCCTGCCCCCCCTGTATAGATGAGCCGGCAACCACTAAAACCCCGTCCCTAATGTTTCTGGGATGTTTGAGCTAAGCGACTACATTTAATTGTCGCCTTACGTTTCGAACGGAGCAACTAGCCAAGTATGGTCACATAGAGTACTATTTTCCTTGTCTCCAGCTGACGACTCCATTTCCCAAACACAATGAGGGCATTGTTATGCAAGCAGTTAAACAAGAAGCTCTGAGCACAATCGCC